>Ga0114997_10004323_pt1 | contig 11031 bp, 13 predicted proteins | sample ArcticOcean_MG_C_2_FD_87045 | JGI IMG/M metagenome (GOLD analysis project Ga0114997, IMG submission 87045) | Marine microbial communities from western Arctic Ocean - ArcticOcean_MG_CB4_136 | ecosystem: Environmental > Aquatic > Marine > Oceanic | place: Arctic Ocean: Canada Basin | collected... | reverse complement strand
TATGATGATTTAAATACTCCTGGTTATATAGCAAATCTTCATAAACTATTTGATAAAGCTAATAATGGTAATGATAGTGATAAAAAAATATTTGTTTCAGCATGTAATTTTATTGGAATTCTTAATGAAACAAAAAAAGAATGGATAGATTTCAAAAAGAAAAAATCCTTAATCTCTGAAACAGATATTCTTAAAAAAATAGAGTTAAGAAATAAAGCTAGAGAAAACAAGGATTATAAAGAAGCTGATAAAATTAGAGATGAACTTTTAGAGAAAGGAGTTTTAATAGAAGATAAAGATGGTAAAACTTCATGGAAAATTTAATGAGTAAAGAAAAACTTTATATATTTGACACAACTCTTCGAGATGGAGCCCAGACTCAGGGAGTAGATTTTTCTTTGGATGACAAAGTAAAAATATCAGTTGCTTTGGATAACCTAGGTGTAGATTATATTGAGGGCGGGTGGCCAGGAGCTAACCCAACCGACACAGAGTTTTTTCAAATAAAACATAGTTTTAAGAATGCTAAACTAACTTCATTTGGCATGACAAAAAAAACTGGCCGTAGTGCAAATAATGACCCAGGTTTATCTGCTCTTATTAATTCTAATACTTCATCAGTTTGCTTAGTAGGAAAATCTTGGGATTTTCATGTCGATATAGCTCTTGGAATTTCTAATGAAGAAAATTTAGAAAACATCAAAGAAAGTGCAAAACATTTTATTAAAGAAAAAAAAGAATTTATGTTTGATGCTGAACATTTCTTTGATGGGTATAAGGGTAATCCAGAATATGCAACAGCTTGTCTTAAAGCAGCTTTTGATCAAGGAGCAAGATGGATAGTTTTATGTGATACTAATGGCGGGACTCTACCACATGAAGTTACTAAAATTGTTACTGACGTTTTAAAGTCTATCCCTGGAAAAAATTTAGGAATTCATGCACATAACGATACAGGAAATGCTGTATCAAATTCTTTAGCAGCAGTTTTGGCTGGTGTAAGACAAGTGCAAGGTACAATTAACGGTCTTGGAGAAAGATGCGGAAATGCAAATTTAATGTCATTAATTCCAACATTTTTTTTAAAAAAAGATTTTTCATCTAAATTTGAAATTAATATTAAACCAAATAATATTAAAAATTTAACTCAATGCTCAAGACTTTTAGATGAAATTTTAAATAGAAAACCAAATAAACACATGCCTTATGTTGGAGCCGCTGCGTTTTCTCACAAAGGAGGGCTACATGTTTCTGCTGTTCAAAAGAATCCCAAAACGTACGAACATATAAATCCTGAAGAAGTAGGGAACTCAAGAAATATTATTGTCTCAGATCAAGCGGGAAAATCTAATATAATTTCTCGTTTAAAAACTATTGGGATAGATATTAAAGAAGATGATCCAAAAATTAAAAAGCTTTTAGAAGAAGTAAAAGATAGAGAGTTTATTGGTTATAGTTATGATGGTGCAGATGCATCATTTGAACTATTAGCAAGACGACTTTTAGGAGAAATACCAAAATATTTAACTATCTCTAAATATGATGTATCTGTGAAAAAGGATTCAAAAAATAAAATTATTTCTACTGCAAAAGCACACATCGCGGTCGATGGAAAAGAAATTGTTTGTGAGGGCACAGGAAATGGACCTGTTAATGCATTAGATAATGCAATTAGATCAAATGTTGGAAATGTTGGAAAATATTCTAAATATTTAAAAGATTTAAAACTTGTAGATTATAAAGTCAGGATTTTAAATACAGGAACAAACGCCACGACTAGAGTTTCTATTGAAAGTACAGATAGAGAAGGGAAAAGTTGGTTCACAATTGGAGTTTCACCGAATATAATTGAAGCTTCTTTTAAAGCATTAATTGATAGTCTTGATTACAAGCTTTATAAAGAAAAAGCACCAGCCAACAATTAAAAAATTGTAATGAGTTTAAATAATATTCATTTTATTTTGTGCAGATCACAACTAGGAGAAAATATTGGATCAACAGCGAGAGCACTCAAAAATTTTAATATTCCTAATTTAAGAATGGTTAATCCGGGATGTGTTTGGCCAAATCCAAAAGCAATAGCAACATCAGTTGGAGCTAAAAATATTTTAAATTCAGCAAAAAAATACAAAACTATAGAACGTGCTGTTGGTGATCTAGATATAATATTTGCTAGCACTTCAAGAACTCGGAAGGTAAATAAAAAAATAATATCTATTACTGAATTTGTTAAAAAAATAAAAAAAAAACAGAAAATAGGAATAGTTTTTGGTCCTGAGGCTTCCGGATTATCTAATGATGAAGTTAATTGTGCGGACTATCTAGTTACTATACCTACTAATAAAGATTTTAGTTCAATTAATTTATCACATAGTGTGATTTTATTTTGTTTTGAGCTTTTTCAACATTTTTCTAACAGTAAATTTACATTCCAATCTACTTATAAGAGCTCATTAGCAACAAAATCCGAAGTAAATAAATTCTTAAATTTTATAATAAAAAGACTCGATAACAAAGGTTTTCTACAACCAAATCACAAGAGAAAAAGCATGATAAGAAATATTCATAACATATTTCACAGATTGGATCTGTCAGAACAAGAAATACGTATATTACTTGGAATTTTTACTACTTTAAATGGATTAAACAATAAAAGCTGAATTGACAAATGATTTTCATTGTTTATAAATCACGAATAATAAAATATGACAAAAAGATTAGCATCTAAACACAAAGTAGATAGAAGATTAAAAGTTAACCTTTGGGGAAGACCGAAGAGTCCTTTTAATAATCGCGACTATCCACCGGGACAACATGGTAAATCAAGAAGAGGAAAAATTTCTGATTATGGAACTCAGCTTCAGGCAAAACAAAGATTGAAGTTTTATTATGGTAATATGAACGAAAGACAATTTAGAAATGTTTATCGTAAAGCAATTCAAAAAAAGGGAAACACAACAGAAAATTTGGTTGGTTTTCTTGAAAGTAGATTAGACACTGTTACATACAGAGCAAAGTTTGCTCCAACAGTATTCTCCGCAAGACAACTAATTAATCATGGCCACATAAGAGTGAATGGAAAAAAAGTCAATATATCAAGTTATATAATGAAACCAGAAGATTTAATCGAAGTAAGAGAAAAGTCGAAAGAAATGGTGACAATAGTTGGAGCCACAACTAGCAAAGAAAGAGATGTTCCGGAATATATTCAAATGGATTCTAAAAGCAAAAAAGCAAAACTAATAAGAATACCAAAGTTTTCTGAAATTCCTTATCCAGTTATAATGGAACCCAAATTAGTAATAGAATATTATTCAAGATAGTAAATTTAACTTGTTAAAAAGAACTTCAATAAACCAGATAAATTTAACTTTAGAAAAAAATCCAAACTGGAATGTTCTTGATATAGGTTGTGGATATAGAGCTCACAAAAAAGCAAATATTATTGCCGATCAACAGGATCTATCAGCATTTTATCCTGACAAAAAATTTATTAAAATAAATGAAAAAAGATTACCATTTAAAGATAAAGAGTTTGATTTTGTTATAGCAAGCCATGTAATTGAACACGTAGAAGATTTTCAATTTTTTATTAGTGAAATAGAAAGAATTTCTAATAAAGGATATATTGAACTTCCATCTAAACTAGGTGACAACTTAGTTTTTGAAAATAAAAATGATCATATTTGGTGGTTCGAATACAACGATATTAATAACCAACTGATGACATCAAAAAGAAACCAAATCCTAGAACCTTTTTTAACAGTGGCCACTGGAAAATTGTTAGAAGAAATTTTTAGAGATAGTTTAATATTAGAGTTATATTGGGAAGAAAAAATTGATTACAAAGTTGATGATTCGATTAGATACAGCAAATATAAAAAAATATCTTTTATTAAATTAATTAAAAAATATTTTAGTAAACGAATTAGAATGATTATAAAATAAAAAATTAATTTACTTTAAAAGAAACTTTTTTTTCCTCAAATTTTTTTTGCAACTCTCCTTTTTCATACATTTCTTTAATAATATCACAGCCACCTATAAACTCTTCTTTAACATAAAGTTGCGGTATTGTAGGCCAATCACTAAATTCTTTTATTCCTTCTCTTAAAAATTTATCTTCCAGAACATTGATTCCAATAAACTTTACACCGAGGTGTTTTAAAACATTTGCTACAGCTAATGAAAAGCCACACTGTGGTATCTCAGGCGTTCCTTTCATAAAAAGACATACTTCATTTTCTTTTAAGTGGTTAGTAATTCTAGTTTTTATATTTTCATCCATAAATCAAATCTCCATAGTGTTTAATGCTAAGGCGTGAAGTTCATTACCCATCTTAGTTCCTAAGGCTTTATATACTATCTTATGTTGTTCAATCATGCTTTTTCCAGCAAAAACTTTTGATTTAATTGTCGCAGAATAATGGTTATCGTCACCAGCCAAATCCTCAATAGCTATTTCTGCATCCGGTAATGCTTTCTTTATTAAACTTTTTATTTCTTCTAATTTTAAACTCATATATTAATCCTATTTAAAATAACTTTTATACCACAAAGAATTTAATTCAGCTAAGTTTGCAACGTTTAAAATAAACTCTTTAGTAAATTCTAAAATTTTAGGCTGAGTTTTTCCTAATACTTCATAGTATATACTATTTTTTTGTAATATTTTACAAACTTCTTGTTTATTTTTTTTTAAGGTTTACTGCTGTAGGTTTACCAAATTTAACTTCACTAATATTAGCTTCTTCATGGATTATTCCTAGTCTCCTTGCCACTTCTTGATATGCTTGAATAATATTACCTAGATCCTTTCTAAATCGATCTTTGTCTAATTTCTTTTCACTAACAACATCCCAAAGCCTACATGTATCTGGACTAATTTCGTCAGCCAAGATAAGCATATTTTTTTGGTCGATCGTAACTCTTCCAAATTCTAATTTAAAATCTACAAGTTTTATACCAACACCTCTAAACATTCCAAGCATGAAATCATTAATCCGAAGACAATAACTTTTTATAAGATCAAGTTCTTCAGCTTTTGCCCAATTAAATTCAATTATATGTTCTCTAGCAACAAGAGGATCACCTAAGTCATCATTTTTATAGCTATATTCAACTAAAGGTTTTGAAAGTATTGTGCCATCAGGAATGCCTAATTTTTTAGTGAGAGATCCAGTAGCAATATTTCTTATAATAAATTCTACAGGAATTATTTCTACAAGTCTTACCAATTGTTCACGCATATTTAGTCTTTTTATTAAATGAGTCTTAATACCAATTTGATTTAAATTGTTTAAAATATGTTCAGAAATTCTGTTGTTTAATACACCTTTTCCTTCAACAGTCGTTTTTTTTAAATTATTAAATGCTGTAGCATCATCTTTAAAATGCTGTATAGCGGTACCTTTTTCTGGACCCTCATAAAGTATTTTGGCCTTACCTTCGTAAAGTTTTTTTCCTTTATTCATAATTATTTAAAAACTCTTTTAAAAATTACATTAATTCTTTTAGTGTGATACTTTAAATCAAACATCTTATTTAAATCTTTATTAGAAATTTCTTTATTAATCAACGAGTCGTTCACTAAACTTTCATAAAAAGGTATGTTTTTTTTCCATGAATTTTGAGCATTTTTTTGGACTAATAAATAAGATTGTTCTCTTGAAAACCCATAATTTGTTAATTCTAACATTACCCTTTGCGAAAAAATTAAACCATTTGTTATATTTAAATTTTTTAACATTCTTTTTGGATATACATTCATATTTTTTAAAATATTTTTTAGCCTATTAAGAGCAAAATCTAACGTAATAGTAGAATCAGGGCCGATGTTTCGCTCAACACTAGAATGCGATATATCTCTTTCATGCCACAACGAAACATTCTCAAGAGCAGGAACGACATAACTCCTCACCATTCGCGCTAGTCCAGTTAAATTTTCACTTAATATTGGATTTCTTTTATGCGGCATTGCTGATGAACCTTTCTGCCTTTTGTCAAAAAATTCTTCAACTTCTTGCAATTCAGTTTTTTGTAAATTTCTTATTTCAGTCGCAAACCTTTCTATAGAGCTGGCAATAACTCCAAGTACAGAAAAGTAATATGCATGTCTATCTCTAGGCACTATTTGCGTTGATATAGGCTCTACTTTCAAACCTAGTTTTTTTGCAACATAAGACTCAATTCTCGGATCCAAATTTGCAAAAGTTCCTACAGCTCCAGATATTGCGCATGTAGAAATTTCATCCATTGCACTTATAAGTCTTTTTTTATTTCTTTTAAATTCTTCATAATATGTTGCTAATTTTAAACCAAACGTAGTAGGTTCTGCGTGAATGCCATGGCTTCTTCCTATACATATAGTATTTTTGTATTTAAAAGATTTTTGTTTTAAAACCTTTAGTAATTGATCGATATCATTATTGATGATCTTGCTTGACTGTAGTAGCTGTAGATTAAAGCATGTGTCCACAACATCTGATGATGTCATCCCTTTATGTAAAAATTTACCTTCATTTCCTACTTTTTCAGTTATTGAAGTTAGAAATGCTATAACATCGTGATGAACCTTGCTTTCTATTTTATGAATTCGTTCGACACTTATTTTTGCTTTACGTTTTGTTTTAGCAGCAACTCCCCTTGGAATTATTTTTAGTTTTTCCATTGCCTCAGCAGCTGCTATTTCAATCTTTAACCAAATTTGGTATTTATTTTCTTCATTCCAAATATTTTTAATCTCTTTTCTAGAATATCTTTCAATCATTTTTAATAAGGAGGTTGTTTAAATTTCTTTTTAGATTCAGTAAAAATTTCAAAACCATTATTTGTTACACCTATAGTATGTTCAAATTGTGCAGACAAAGACTTATCTTTTGTAACAGCGGTCCATCCATCCTTAAGCATTTTTGTATAGTGAGATCCTTCATTTATCATAGGTTCAATCGTAAAAATCATACCAGTTTTTATTTTAATACCTTCACCTTTTTTACCATAGTGCAATATATTAGGAGCCTCATGAAAAATTTTCCCTATTCCATGCCCACAAAAGTCTCTTACAACAGAGAAGCCTTTTTTTTCAACATATTTTTGAATTACTTCTCCAATATCACCTAAGTTTATTCCATCTTTAACTATTGAAATTGCATTCATCATTGAATTGTAAGTTGTTAATACTAAATTTTTACTTTTTACAGACACATCTCCAACAAAAAACATTCTACTAGTATCACCGTGCCACCCATTAACTAGTGCAGTAACATCTATATTTATAATATCTCCATTTCCCAAATACTTTGTAGATGGGATTCCATGGCAAACAACATGGTTAGCTGAAGTACAACAAGATTTTGGAAAACCTCTATAAAAAAGTGGGGCTGAATAACCTTTATTATCTCTTATAAATTCATAGCAAATTTTATCAAGCTTATCAGTAGACACGCCAGGTTTAACATATTGTGTAACTTCGTCTAGAGTGTCTGCAGCCAATCTACCCGCTATTTTAATTTGTTCAAAATTTTCTTTGTAATCAAGACTCATAATTTATTTTTTTATTAAGTTTTATCTCTTCATTATTCAATTTACAATCGTAACAAAGAACTTTAACATTATTTTTAATAGCTTTATCGAATGTAGCTTTATAAACTTCATCAATATCACCTGCAATTTTAAAGGAATTACAACCTTCAATTTGAACTAAATATAAAATATAAGCATGAAAACCTTTCTTTCTAGCTTTCATAAGTTCATTTAAATGTTTAGTTCCTCTAGAGGTTATAGAATCAGGAAATTCAGCCATTTTCTTATGCCTGTTTAATGTTACGTTTTTTACCTCGAGATAACATTTTTCTACTTTGCTGCTAAGAAGAAAATCAAATCTAGTATTTTCAGTAAATTTAATTTCACTTTTTATAGAAGTGAATTTTTTTAAAGCACTTATCTTTTTAAGATTTAAAGCTTCATGCACTATTTTATTAGTTAGCAAAGTATTAATGCCAACTTTCCTTTTATTTAATTCTATTATTTCAAGGGTATACTTTAGTTTTCTACTTGGGTTATTTGATTTTGAAAACCAAACTTTATTACCTTCTCTTAATAATCCCATCATAGAACCTGTGTTTGGGCAATGCCCTGTAATAACTTTACTTTTATATCTAATATCTACAAAAAATCTTTTGTATCTTTTAATTAAAGTTCCTTGTAATAATCTTTCTTTAAATTTCATAGAATATAAATATTATTAGATAATGAAAAAAGCTAACAAAAAATTAAGTGCAGCTATTATTATAATAGGTAATGAGATTTTATCAGGCAGAACACAAGATTCTAATGTTTTAGCTATTTCAAATTGGTTAAATACGCTTGGAGTTAAACTTGAAGAAGTTAGAGTAATACCTGATATAGAAAAAACTATTGTAAAAACTGTAAACGAAATAAGAAAAAATTTTAAATATGTTTTTACGACCGGTGGAATAGGACCAACACATGATGACATAACATCAAAATCAATATCTAAAGCTTTCGAGGTAAAGTATTGTTATCATCCTGAAGCTTATAAAATTTTAGAAAATTATTATGAAAAAGGAAAATTTAATTTAGGAAGAAAAAAAATGGCAAAAACTCCTAAAAACGCTACTTTAATATACAATCCTTCTAGTGCGGCCCCAGGATTTTTTATAAAAAATGTTTATTGTTTACCTGGAGTTCCCTCAATACTTAAATCTATGCTAGGTGGATTAAATAATAAAATAATTGGAGGCAGTAAAATCATAAGCAAAACATTAAGCCTAAGAACAGTAGAAAGTGAAATTTCAATTCCATTAGAGAAAGTTCAAAACAAATTTAAAAATTTAGAAATTGGCAGCTATCCATTTTTCAAGCAAGGAAAAATTGGTGTCTCATTAGTAATTAGATCTAATAAAAATAAACTAATAAAAAAATGTTTTATTGATATAATGAAATTTGTAAAAAAAAAAAAAATTAAAGTTATAGCTAGAAAATAGATGATATATTATTTTGCTTATGGAAGTAATTTACATCACGAGCAAATGAAAAAACGATGCCCAAAGTGTCGTTATGTAAAAAAAATTACTTTAAAAAATTACCAACTAACTTTTAGAAACAAAGGCGGGTGGGCTGATATTGAAAAGAAAAACAGCAAAAAAGTTTATGGAGGTTTGTATATAATTTCAAAATATTCAGAGAACAGATTGGATAAGTATGAAGATTATCCAATTGTTTATAAAAAAATGTACTTTACTCATTATGGAAAAAAAGTAATGACATATACGATGGTCAGGAAAACAAAATTAATTCCACCTACAACACGATATTTAAATATTGTTAAACAAGGGTACAAAGATTGTAATCTTAGTATGAAAAGCTTGAATGTTGCTTTGCAACCTCTAAAACATCTTCAGCGTTAATAGATGATACATTAGAAGTTTTTTTAATTAATTTACTGTCAAGTACTACCAATTTTTTATAGTCAGGAGCAAACTTTTTTGAATTAGTAGGTCCAAATAAAACTATCATAGGAATTTCTCCAAGCGAAAGCATGTGCATTACTCCGTTATCTATTGACACTGCAAAATCCAGTCTTCTACCTAAACAAGTTACCAAAGCAGCTGAAGATAAATTGGTTTCATGTTCAGGAAAAAGTGAACCAGGCACCAGTTGATTAATTTTATCTTTTAATTCTTTATTTTTTTTTTCAATAAAAAAAACAGGAATTTTATTATTTGATTTTAATCCATTACATAAATCGACAATATTATTAATAGACCATTCCTTTTTTCTATAAATATTACCCTGCGTAATTGATAAACCTACATAATTTTTTTGTGGCAGAAGTTTAGAAGATTCTTGAAAAAACTTGTTTTCAATATTTTTAACATCATAACCAATTATTTTGTAGTTTGTTTTTAATAAAGAGTTGATTGCTGATAACATAGTGTCATTAACCTTATCTTTTTTAACAACTTTGATTATTGGTTTTGATAACCTAAAATTAAAGCAAGATGATATTAAAAAGTTATGAGGAATTAATTTAAGAATCAAAGTGTTTCTTATTTTAGATTGTAAATCAATGATTAAATCAAATTTTTTAATTTTTTTTTCTTTTATTTTTTTTTTAACCGCAAAAATATGCCACCATCTAAAACCAAAATATTTTAAATCAAGATCAAGAGTTTCAATAGGACAATTTAAATCCTTTAAGGATGTATTGAAATGATTAGCATGAGAGCAAAGATAAAAAAACTTAGCATTTTTTAATTCTATTTTTAAAGTATTTATTAATGGTATAAGTTGAATAGCATCACCTATAACTCCTCCAGAATTGTATAAAAGAACTCGATTTATCATTTTAAATTATATTCAAACAATTGATTTATGTGATTAAAGTCATATATTAAAATAATCTATTTTTAAAGAAATATTCAATTATTGTATTTTTTATAAATTTTTAGTTTAAATGAAAAATAGTAGTATAATTTATCATTAAAGGTAATAATGAAAAAAAAATTAAAAAGTATTTGCATTATACCAGCACGATCTGGAAGCAAAAGAATTAGAAATAAAAATATAAAATTTTTTTGTAAAAAACCAATTATTTCATGGTCAATTAAAGCTGCACTTAAAAGCAAATGTTTTGATAAAGTTATTGTTTCAACTGATAGTCCCAAAATAGCAAATATAGCAAAAAAATATAAAGCTTCAGTTCCCTTTATTAGACCTAAAAATTTGTCTGGTGATAATGTACCTACACTTCCTGTTATTAATCACGCAATAAAAGAAATGATAAAGATTGGTTACAACGCCGATGTTGTTTGCTGTTTATATCCTTGCGCGCCATTAACGGATCATAAAAATCTTATTAAGGCTTTTAAACTTTTTAAAAAATATAAGAAAAAATTTATTTTTACTATAATGCCTTATTCACATCCAATACAAAGATCCATGTACTTAGATAAAAAAAAAGCACCGCATATGTTTTATCCTAAAAATAAAAATAAAAGATCTCAAGAT
>Ga0114997_10004320_pt1 | contig 11034 bp, 10 predicted proteins | sample ArcticOcean_MG_C_2_FD_87045 | JGI IMG/M metagenome (GOLD analysis project Ga0114997, IMG submission 87045) | Marine microbial communities from western Arctic Ocean - ArcticOcean_MG_CB4_136 | ecosystem: Environmental > Aquatic > Marine > Oceanic | place: Arctic Ocean: Canada Basin | collected... | reverse complement strand
TATTTGTTATGCGTGTAAATCTGTTGATAAGAAATGGAATGGAGAAATTGATTGGAGTGAAAGAGAAAAAGAATTAATAGATCTTTGTGATCAATATAGAGATTTTAAAGGACCTTATAATTGTATTGTTGGCGGAAGCGGTGGTAAGGATAGCGCATTTCAATCACATGTTTTAAAATATAAATATGGTATGAGACCTTTAACTGTTACATGGGCTCCACATATGTATACAGACATTGGATGGAAAAATCATAGAAGATGGATTGATATAGGTGGTTTTGATAATCACTTATTTACACCAAACGGGAAAGTACATAGACACCTAACTAGAAGAGCTTTAATAAATATTCTTCATCCTTTTCAACCTTTTATATTGGGTCAAAAAAGTTTTGTACCTCAGATGGCACATTTATTTAAAGTTCCATTAATATTTTATGGTGAGACGCCCTCAGATTATGGAACTAAACTGGGTGACTTAAAACAATTTTCCAATAATATTAAAGACTCACACCCTGGTTTTACTTTAGATCCTATTTCTTCAGTTAAGACAGAAGATATTAAGCTAGGAGGGGAACCCATATCTTATCATCTTGATCAAGGCTTTACTTTAAACGATTTAACACCTTATTTACCACTGGATATTAATAAAATTAATGAGTCAAAAATTGAAACAAGATTTTTAGGTTATTATTTAAAATGGGTTCCACAAGAAAACTTCTACTATGCTGTTAATAATACTGGATTTCAACCTAATGAAAAAAGAATAGATGGCACTTACCAAAAATATGCAAGTATTGATGATAAAATAGATGGATTTTTTTACTACACTTCCTACATAAAATTTGGTTATGGTAGAGCGATGTCTGATTCTACTATGGAAGTAAGAAATGGTCATATTACAAAAGAAGAGGGTCTTGGACTAATTAAGCAATTTGATGGAGAATTTCCAAAAACATTTGAAAAAGATTTTTTGGATTATGTATCTATGACTAGAGATGAATTTGATAGTCTTTGTGATAAATTTAGACCAGAACATATTTGGACAAAAAAATCAAATAGATGGGAAATGAAAAAAACTCCCTGGGAGTATTTTGAAAAAAATATAAAATAATTTGATTAAAAGAATAATAGCAAGACTCGATATTAAAAATAACTTTTTAGTAAAAGGAATGAACTTAGAAGGTTTAAGAATTTTGGGATATCCAGAATTATTTTCAAAAAAATATTTTGATGAAGGTATTGATGAGATTATTTTTCAAGATGTTGTTGCTAGCTTATATAAAAGAAATCAATTAAGTCATCTAACAAGTAAAATTTCAGAAAATGTATTTGTACCAATTACTGTTGGTGGCGGAATAAGAAATATAAAAGACATAAAAGAAATTTTGGTAAGTGGAGCAGATAGGGTGTCAATAAATACTGGTGCTATTCATAACAAAAATTTTGTTGAAGAAGCAGTAAAAATTTTTGGAGCATCAACTATTTGTATATCAATAGAAACTCTAAAGATTAATGATTCTTATAAAATTTATACAGATAGTGGGAGAACTGAAATAAACAAAGATACTTTTGATTGGATTAAAGAAGTACAAGATTTGGGTGTTGGTGAAATCATTTTAACATCAATTAATAATGAAGGAACTGGAAGAGGATTTGATATTAATCTATATGAAAAAGCATCAAAAATTTCTAGCATTCCTTTATTAGCCCATGGTGGAACTAAAACACCCGATAATGTTTACGAAGTTTTTTCTAAAGCAAATGTAGATGGTGTTATCATAGCCTCTGCTTTTCATTTTAACTACTATAAAGAATTGTTGGATAAAAAAGAAATACCGCTTACAGGAAGTACAAATTTTCTAAAAGATAAGAATACTCACTCACTATCATTTAAAATAAAAAAACTTAAAGAATATTTAAGATTAAAAAATATAGAAATTAGGTAAGATGAAAAAACCATTAGCAGGAATTATTAATATATCTACCAACAATATTTTAAGCATAAAAAGAGCTTTAGAATTTATTGGTTTTAATACTGTATTAATTAATGAGCATGTGCCAATCGAAAAATTTGATCTAATAGTCTTACCTGGTGTGGGGGCTTTTAATGAAGCCATGAACACCCTTAATAGAAAAAATCTTTTAAAAACAATAGATCAAGCATTAAATAAAAATAAAAAATTTCTAGGCATATGTCTTGGCATGCAACTTCTATTTCAAGAAAGCAATGAATTTATAAAAACAAAAGGAATTGGTTTTTTTAACGGGAATGTAGAAAATTTTAAAAGTTTCCCAATTTATAAAAAAACTTTTATTGGCTGGAATAAGGTAAATTTTAGTAAAAAATTTTTTAAGAACGCTGAACAGTATTATTTATTACAAAATAAAGCCTATTATTTTGTTCATTCTTTTTTTGTTAATTGTACAAACAAGAATATAGAATTTGGAAATTCTGTAAATGGTAGACTTACTTATGCTAGTGTTGTAAAAAAAGATAACGTAACTGCTTTTCAATTTCACCCTGAGAAAAGTGGTAAACATGGTTTAAATTTACTTAAGACGATTGCCAATAATATATAAAAATGAAAAAAAAATATTTAGCTTTGTGTATTTGTGGTCTTAAAAATTTAGGTCGAACAATACATACTTATAAATTTCTACTAGAAAAAACTTGTGAAAATTTTGATAAATTATTTATTATAAATACTGGAAATTTACGTTTTTTAAAAGAAAAAAATAACCTCCTTAATAAAAGAGATTTTTTTATAAATAAAAAAAATTCTAAACTTGTTATTAAAAATAAAAAATTGAGACTACCTAAAAATATTGAATTTTTTAATCCTCAAAATACTGTGGACTTTAAAAATTTTATGCAAGATAAGAATATAATTGCCATAAATTCATTTGAAAGAACCTTTAATGATTTAAAAATTCATTTTTTATTTAAATACTTTAATATTAAACAAGTTCAAATATCTAATATTGGCAATCTTCAAAGTGAAATTTTTCCTGTAACAAAATATAATATAGTTGCTTGGTTGAATAAATTAAATCATGATTTTGGACACATATTAACAGTTGCACTAAGCAACTTGGGTTTTGTTCCAAAAATTGATATCAGATTCATATCCAGCACAAAAACTTTTAAATCATTAAGAAAAAATAGTTTATTTAAAAAATTAAATTTATTCTATTGTAAAGAGCATATTTTAGTAAATAGTAAATCTTACGATTATTTAAAATTAAATAATCCAAAAATTTCTGAGAACAAAATTGTTTTATTAGACTTAATGTTCACTAATCCTGAGTTTATAGAAATGGGAAGTGTTCCTAAGCCAAAAATTGTTAAGAAATTTTATAATAAAATAAATGAATTATTGAAACTTTTAGAAAAAAACTATAAAAAAAAAATTGTTATTTGCCTTCATCCTAAGGATGACTTAAATATAAAAAAAAAAATATTTAATAAATTCAAGGTTGTTAAATATGCAACTCAAAAAAATATTATTGAGTCTTTCGTGGTTTTATTTTTTGACACAGCTGCAATTGTGGATGCTATTCTTCTTAAAAAAAAAATTATCCTTTTACAATCCAGCCTTATGTACAATAATTCATTGAATATTGGAGGAGATTATCAAAAGAAAGCGGGAATTTTTAAAATAAATTTAGATAACTATGAATTTAAAAGTAAAAAAGCTCTTTTAAGCCAGCTAAACAAATCAAAGATTAATCAATTGAGCTATATTAAATCGTACCTTGCTCCTGATGGAAATAATTTAGGTTTTGAAAAAATTATAAGAATTATAAAAGGCAGATTTTTTTAAATATAAAGTTTCTAAGAAGCTTTGTTAGCAGGTTCAGAAACATCTTTAACTCCATCAACTCTTTCTGCTAGCTTATTATCATACTTTACTATTTGGTCAGACGAAAAATCTTCAATACCACCTGTGGGATTGGCATTTGGTGCTGGCATATATAATTCTAAGTATTCTGCTTGTAGTTCTTTATAAATTCTATTTCCCTCTGCATCATTTTTTTCAGCTCTTTCAATATCTTTCCATCTACTTTTTGGAAGTTTTACATACAAATTAAAACATTTTATGATTTCTTTAATTTCATGTGGTGGATATTGTGGCATTATTAATTGTGTGTCATCAGCGGCACATGTCTTACATAACTGTTCATGAGTAAGGTATCCTAAGTCTTCACACGTTTTTCTCAAAGGAGTTCCATGAAAAGGTGTAAATGTCCATATGTTTGAATTATCAGCATCTATATGTCTGTTCAACTCTATAGTATCAAATGCAAGTTTTTTTGTTTCGTATGGTAGACCAGTAATATTATAAACGCTAAAAATAATATCATGCTTTTTTGGTATTTTAAGCGCATCAATAATATCTTGATTTTTCCATCTTCTATCAAGAATTTTTAATCTAAATTCTTCATTTCCATGCTCTACGCCAAAAGATACTCTGTCTAAACCAATTTCTTTCAACCTTTTCATCTTATGGTCTGTTATCGTTTCAGGTCTTGTCTCTATCCAAAAAGGAAGTTTTATTTCTGAGTACATATCACAAAACTCCTCAAACTCTGCGTTGTTCATTGCTAGGAAAGTATCGGCCCAAAAATAAATATATTCAGCACCTAAATTATTTTTAAAGTGTTGCAGTTCTTTTAATACTAAATCATTTCTTTTTTTCCTAAAATAACTTCCATTACCTGCCTCTTTGTATAGCCTCATCATATCTGGTGAACTACAATATGTGCACGTGTATGGGCAACCTCTAATGGTTTCTACTGGAAACATTTTAAATACCGTTCCCCCCATAGGTCTAAAAAGTCTTCTTTTTTCAAAAACACCAATATCTATAATCGGGTTTTCATTTATATCCACTGGCTTAGAAATAGGATTCTTGGCAACTACTTTTCCATTTACTTTAACCCAACAATTTGTAATATCTGTAAAGTCTGTTTCCTTATTTTGAATTTTTTCGCATAGATCTATTAAAGCATTTTCACCTTCTCCTACACAAATTAAATCTACATGTGGATTTTTTGCTACAAGATCTGGTGAAAAAGTTGCCAACCCTCCCCCAACTACTACTGGAACTTTATTTTTAATTTTGTATTCTTTTATTTCATCTAAAATCGTTTCTCCAAGATCCCATATGGACTCAGTTTCGCACATTGCAATTAAATCGGGCTTAAATAAATTTAACTTTATATTAATATCTTGTCTCCAATTTGACTCTTTTATCTTCACGCCTCTACTAGCAAAATCATAGGGGACTACTTCTAATTTATCCATTTTTCTTTGGCCTTGGTCCATGTCAAACCCTATTGTCTCACTAATAGGATAATATGTTGTGTCAAAAAGCTCTACTTCATGACCCTTTTTTTTTAGTATAGATGAAAATAATGCAATTGCTGGCGTTAGCATATTCATTCCAAAAATATTCGGATCGATAAATAAAACTTTTATTCCCATATTGTATTTTTTATAATTGTAATTTACTTATTACATTTTTTACTCATAAATCAAGTTATAAAAAAAATTAACTTTTATTGCCTTATATAGCTCACTTTACAAAATAGTGTAAATATGTTCAATTATTGAACAATAGTGTACTTCCTGCTATGTTAAAATATTATTTTAAGCAAATGACCTATATAAAAAGAAATAGAATTGGTAAAAACAAACTAGTTACGCTAGGCCTTATTGCCGCAAGAGAAGGCTCTGTAGGAGTAAAGAATAAAAACTTAATAAAAATTGGAAATAAAGAAATTACAAAGATTGCTGTAAATCTTGCTATAAATTGTTCAGATATTGATAATGTTATTTTGTCAACTGATAGTAAAAAAATCTTAAATTTAATAAAAGAAAATAAAAAATTACTTAAACTAAAAAGAAATAAAAATTTAGCCAAAAGCAATACCCCTATGCTCCCTGTAATAAAAAATGCTGTTACTTATTTTGAAAAAATTGAAAATAAAAAAATATCAGAGCTAGTTATCTTTGACCCAACGACACCCCTGAGAACAATGAACGATATTAAGACAGCAAAAAAAATTTTTGATAAAAAAAAACCAGATTTATTATTATCGGTTCATGAATCTCAACACAACCCCTACTTCAGCATGTTAGAAAAAAAAGGCAAATATTTTAAACTTTCTAAAAAACCAAATCATAACCCAGGTAGCAGGCAACAAGTTCCTAAAGTATACGAGGTTAATACTATAGTTTGGATTTATTCCAGAGAAGCTATTTTTTCTGAAAAAAGAAGAATACCAAAAAAAACACTAGTTTTTAAAACTCCTACTAATCGATCAATAGATATTGATACCAAAAATGATATTGATAAAATAAATTTTTATTTAAAAAAATATGAAAAATAATATTAAAAACAATTTTGATTATAAAGATATTTTTTCGATGAAAAATAAGTGTGTGGTAATTTTTGGTGGAACAGGAAACCTAGGGTTAAATTTTTCAAAAACATTGTCGTATGCGGGGGCAAAGATTTACTTGCTAGATAAGGTTAAAAAAAAAACAGATGATAAAAATATTTTTTTTTTAAAATGTGATGTAAACTCAAAAAAAAACATCGAAAATAATTTCAAAAAAATAATTAAAAAAGAAAAAAAAATTGATGTTTTAATTTATAATGTTTATTCAAAGCCAATAGATTATTATCAAAGCTTTGAAAATTATAATTTAAATACATGGGAAAAAGTAATGAAAACTAATTTGACAGGTGCTTTTTTAGCATGTCAGAATATCATAAATCATTTTAAACAGAAAAAAATTCCTGGAAATATAATAATCGTATTATCTACCTACGGCATTGTAGGTCCGGACTTAAGTATCTATGAAAACTTAAAAAAACATAAAAATATTTATGGTGGAAAACACTCTTTAACTACTCCCGTGTCTTACACTTCGTCCAAAAGTGGTTTACTTGGCCTAATGAAATACTTGGCTACAACATGTGGAAAATTTGGAATAAGGGTAAACTCTCTTTCACCGGGTGGTGTTTTTGATTTTCAGGAGAAAAACTTTGTTAAAAGATATAAGAAAAAAGTTCCCCTTGGAAGAATGGCTTCATGGTCAGATTATAATGGACCAATATTATTTTTAGCTAGTGACGCCTCAAGCTATATGACAGGCTCCAACCTAATAGTCGATGGTGGATGGACAGCTTGGTAAATAAAAAAATAAAAAAATTTCAAGATAAAGTCGTTGTTATAACTGGAGCAAGTTCTGGTTTGGGACTTAATATTGCAAAAGAATTTATTAAAGAAAATGCAAAAGTTTCTTTATGTGCAAGAAGAATAGATAGATTAAAAAAAAATTATAAAAATAAAAAAAATGTTTTTTTTCAAAAAGTTGATGTCTCAAATGAAAAAAATATCCAAAAATTTTTAACCAATACAATAAAAAAATTTGGAAAAATTGATATTCTAATAAACAACGCTGGTATTGCTAAATCATCAAATATCGAAAATATTCAATATAAAGATCTAAAAAAAACCTTTGAGGTAAATTTGTTTGCTCCAGTAATTTTTTTAAAGGAGTCATTAAAAATAATGAAAAAAGAAAATTATGGTCGAGTAATTAATGTTTCCTCTGGTGGCTCTGTTAATTGCGCTGAATCCTTTTTTTTATACAGCTCATCTAAGTCAGCTTTAAACACTTTAGCAAAAACTTTTGCTAAAGAAATAAAAGATTTTAATATTAAGATTAACACCATGAGTCCTGGACCTTGTAAAACTGCAATGTTTCCTAAGAATAAATTATCAACCTCTTTTTCCATACCAACAATAAAATATTTATCTTCACTTCCAAGTAATGGACCATCGGGCAAATTTTTTTGGTTTATGAAAAAAATTGATATAATTCCTGATCTTTCTCATATCGAATGGTCTAACCCTAATTTCAAAATAAAGTAAACCAATGGATAGTAGAATTCTTTTTGTTGTTTTTAAAGAAATTAAAAAAATAGAAAATTTTAAAATTGGCAAATATTACAAAGCTGAACTATTGGCTTTAATAAATAGATTAAATACACTTGCTATAATTAAGAAAGCTGGATCTGGTCATATTGGAACAAGTTTTAGTGCTATGGATATTTTTGTATGGATAAAATTTTTTCAATTTAGAACAAATAAAAATGATTTAAATAAACAATCAAGAAATATTTTTTTTTCCTCAAAAGGACATGATGCTCCAGCTTTATATTGTGTATTATATTCACTGGGAATTATAAATTTTAATAAAATTATCAAATTAAGAAAGATTAATGGTTTAGATGGGCACCCAGATGTTACGATACCTGGTATTGAGGCAAACACTGGATCTTTAGGAATGGGTTTGTCTAAAGCGAAAGGTATTGTGTGGAGTAAAAAATATTTTAAAACAAAAGGTAAAGTTGTTGTTATTACTGGAGATGGAGAATTTCAGGAAGGTCAAATATATGAATCTCTTCAAACAATAAGTCACCAAAAATTAAATGATATAATCGTAATAATTGATCATAACAAAATCCAAAGTAGTCAATTTGTAAAAAAAATTATTGATTTAAAAAACTTAAAAACCAAAATCAAATCTTTTGGATGGCACGTAGAAAGATGTGATGGTCATAATTTTAGAAGATTAAATAAAGTCTTTAATAATTTTTCTAAAATCAAAAATAAACCAAAACTTTTAATAGCTGATACAGTCAAAGGTAAGGGAGTTTCTTTTATGGAACATCCTGGGGTTATGAAAAAACAAAAAATTTATACCTGGCATGCTGGCGCTCCAAATGATCAAGATTTTATTAAAGCGCAAAGTGAATTGATAAAGAAAATAAAGATTAAATTTAACAAAAGATCATTATCTCTCCCAAAAATTATTAATATAAATAACAAAAAAAAACTTAATTTAAATAGCGATATTGAAATTCACTAGATGAAAATTTTAGATAAAAATAATTGGGTAACCTATTCTTTTACTGACTGCCTTATTGAAGAGGCAAAAAAAATAAGAATATTGTAGTTATAGATGCTGATCTTTCAGATGATGTTAATTTAAAAAAGTTTTCAAACAAATACCCAAAAAGATTTATTCAAAATGGAATAGCAGAACAAGACATGGTTTCTATGGCTGGTGGCTTAGCTTTAACTGGTCTTCTTCCTGTTGTTAATTCTTTTGCATCTTTTCTAACTGCTAGAGCTAATGAGCAAATATATAATAACTCTACAGAAAATACTAAAATCATTTATATGTGTTTATACGCGGGTATTTTGCCTGCTGGTGCGGGAAAGTCACATCAAAGCTTGAGAGATATTTCTCTCCTTTCAAGTATTCCAAATATGAGAATTTTTCACCCATACAATCACATAGAGGCAAAACAAATTTTAAAATATTGTATAAATAATGAAAAAAATAACTGTGCTATAAGACTTTCTATAGGGCCTCCACCTATAAACTCATTAAGCTTACCAAAAAAATATAAATTTAAGAATGGTGAGGGTTCTATAATGGCCGATGGGTCTGATGGAATTATTTTTACGTATGGACAAACAATGGTCAACCAGGCTTATAAGGTACATAAAAAATTGTTAGAAGATCGCATTAAATTAAAAGTAATAAATATGCCTTGTATAAATTATTTTAATCTTAAGTGGCTAAAAAAAAATATTAACAAAACTAAACATTTATTTTTTTTAGATGATCATAATATTAATGGAGGAATTGGAGATCTAATAACTTCGTTTATATCTAATAATAATTTCTTTAATAATCATAATTTTAAAAAATTTGGACCAGATGAGTTTCCTGCATGTGGGGCTCCTGAAGAAGTTTTAAAATATCACAAACTTGATCACTTAAATCTTGCTTTAAAGATAAAAAAAGAATTGTTGATTTAAATAAATTTATCAAATATTAATTAAAAATAACCATCAATATATGACTAGAAAAGTACTTAAATTTAAAGACTTCAAACCAATATCTAAATTTTTAAGAAATTTTAATTTAAAAAGTTTTGTTAATAAAAATAAAATTCAAACTTATATGAATTTTTTTGAATTAAATTACCTACTTAAGAAAATTCCAGATGATAAAATAAAAAATAAAAACGAAAAATATTTAATACAGGTGCAGGGTAATGAAAAAAAACCTTTAGAGTACGAGTTGCCTGATTTATGTAGATTACATTGGTTAGTTTTGGCAAGAAGAGTATTTAATACTTTAGAAATTGGATCTGGTTTTTCTACAGTATTTATAGCAGATGCTAAACACATCCTCAAAAGTTACTTTGGTAAAGTTAAAAATATTAGATGTGAAAAACAATTTCATATTTATTCTATGGGTGAAGATAGACATTTTTTAAATGTTACCAAAAAAAGGATTCCTAAAATACTTTCAAGTCATATTTCTTTAATTTTAGATAAAATTGAAGCTATAAATTATCAGGGAAGATTTGCATTAAGGCATCGAAACTTACCAAATATTTCACCTGACTTAATATATCTTGATGGTCCCTCTTTATATGCTGCAAAAAAAGATATTATGGGATTTAGTTTTAACAATATATCAAGAGTGCCAATGTCAGCTGATATTCTTTTTTTTGAGTTTTTCCTTGAACCAGGAACTTTTATAGTAATTGATGGTAGAGGAGCGAATGCAGAGTTCTTAAGAAATTTTTTAAAAAGAAATTGGAAGTATTATTATGATAAAAAAGGTGATTGTCATTACTTTGAGTTAATAGAAAATCCTTGGGGTGAATGGAATGAAAAAAAACTTAAATTTTGTCTGCAAGATAAATTACATTTCTTTTAAAACTATTGACAAATATAAAAAAATCTCTAAATAATCAATCATACTGAAATTTAGTGGGGAATAATGTGAAATTCATTAACTGTTCCTGCAACGGTAAGAATAATATTCAAGTCCGAGCGCCACTCAGTATAGTCCGGTGTTGAACGATGGCCAGGAAAAGTCTAGTTCTGCAATGAAAAATTAACAACGGCATTAATTAATCATCTTCT
>Ga0114997_10004319_pt1 | contig 11036 bp, 12 predicted proteins | sample ArcticOcean_MG_C_2_FD_87045 | JGI IMG/M metagenome (GOLD analysis project Ga0114997, IMG submission 87045) | Marine microbial communities from western Arctic Ocean - ArcticOcean_MG_CB4_136 | ecosystem: Environmental > Aquatic > Marine > Oceanic | place: Arctic Ocean: Canada Basin | collected... | reverse complement strand
TTGAGAATTTTAGATTTGGTTAAAAAACAAATAGATGTCCCTATTTTAACTGATATACATGATATCTCTCAAATTGAAGCAGTTGCTAGCGTCGTTGATGTGCTTCAAACCCCAGCATTTTTATGCCGACAAACTGATTTTATTTCGGCGGTAGCAAAATCAGGTAAGCCGGTTAATATAAAAAAAGGCCAATTTCTAGCCCCCCATGATATGAAGCAGGTAGCTCAAAAAGCTAAGGATGCAAATGGCGGAAAAGATAATATTATGGTTTGTGAGAGAGGTGCATCTTTTGGTTACAATACATTGGTTTCAGACATGAGGAGTTTATCAATCATGAGAGAAACTAACTGCCCTGTAGTTTTTGATGCTACGCATTCTGTTCAGCAACCAGGTGGTCAAGGTGATAGGAGTGGTGGGCAAAGCGAATTTGTGCCTCTTTTAGCAAGAGCAGCAGTTTCATGTGGAATATCAGGAATTTTTATGGAAACACACCCGAATCCAAAAGAGGCTCTATCAGATGGTCCTAACGCGGTCCCTTTGCATCACATGAAAGAATTACTTGAGGTTCTTAAAGAGCTTGATTACACAGTTAAGTCAAAAAAATTATTTTAGTTAGGGAATCAAAATGACGGCAATACAGGTTGTTCGAGGACGAATGGTTATTGATTCGCGAGGAAATCCAACTGTGGAGGCTGAAGTAGTGCTTAATGACGGCTCAATTGGCAGGGCATCAGTCCCGTCAGGCGCATCCACTGGAAGTAAGGAGGCTATTGAGCTTAGAGATAACGATAAATCTATATACCTGGGTAAAGGGGTGAGTCAAGCCATTAATAATATTAATAAAATTATCGCTCCAGCGCTGAAAGGTAAGTCTGTAGAAAACCAAGAAGACCTTGACAGTATTATGCTTGAATTAGATGGAACAGAGAATAAGTCAAATTTAGGTGCAAATGCTATTTTGGCAGCATCCATGGCCGCCGCACATGCTGGGGCTGTAAGTCATAAAAAGCACTTATTTGAATTTTTAAATCCTGATGGCCCATATAGCATGCCAACTCCAATGATGAATATTATTAATGGGGGTGCACATGCTGATAACAATGTTGATATTCAGGAATTCATGATTATACCTGCTGGACTCCCAACATTTTCAGATGCGATTAGATGTGGCGCAGAAATATTTCATGCTCTAAAAGAAAATTTAAATAAAAATAATTTAGCAACAACTGTTGGAGATGAAGGAGGCTTCGCTCCAAATTTAAACTCTAATGAAGCTGCATTACAATTGATTATGGAATCAATTGAGATGGCTGGATATGAGCCTGGTAGGCAAGTATTTTTAGGACTTGACTGCGCTAGCACAGAATTTTTCAAGAATGATAACTACCATTTGGACTCAGAGAAAATATCATTAAACTCCATTCAAATGACAGATTACCTGGCAACCTGGTGTGATAAATATCCAATTATTAGTATAGAAGATGGTATGAGTGAGTTTGACTGGCAGGGATGGGGAGTACTGACAGAAAGGTTAGGGAAGAATGTTCAGCTAGTAGGGGATGATTTATTTGTCACAAACCCTAAAATTCTTAAAGAAGGAATTGAAAAGAAAGTAGCAAATTCTGTATTAATAAAAGTTAATCAAATTGGAACATTGACAGAAACTTTTAAAACTATAGAGATGGCAAAGGATGCAGGCTATACCTCTGTGATTTCACACCGCTCAGGTGAGACTGAGGATACAACAATTGCAGATATAGCTGTGGCAATGAATGCTATGCAAATTAAAACTGGTTCTATGTCACGGTCTGAGAGAATTGCAAAATATAATCAGTTGCTAAGAATTGAAGAATATCTAGATGATAGAGCTACATATGCTGGTTTATCTGCTTTTTATCAAATAAATAAAAAAACTTGAGAGCACTTACCGCTATTTTTATCTTGTTAATCGGGCTAATCCAATACCCATTGTGGGTTGGAAGGGGAGGTTGGTATAATGTTTTTCAGTTAACAAGTGAGTATGAGGCTCAGATTGAAATTAATGGCGAGTTAAAAAAACAAAATGATGCCTTAAGAGCAGAGGTAAATGATTTAAAAAAAGGAACTGATGCTATTGAAGAAAGAGCAAGAGAAGAGCTTGGTATGATAAAAAAAGGTGAGACTTATTTTCAGGTAATTAATAAAGCTAACCAATAAAAAAAATTAATCCACACTAAATTTTTCTATTTCGGACTTACTGATAACAATATTAATACCATTTAGCGTTAGGTTATTTAAAACTGAACTAATGCGAATTTCAATCAACAGTACAAATTTCTTATTATCTATGCGAGCAACATCCACAACCTGTCCAACTAACTTTTCGCCATCCATTAAAGCATCGCCGTATAAAGGCTGCGATTCATTATGGAAGGATGCTTTATACATTCTTCTTTTTGGTTTTCCTAGGTAATGAGTACGCGCAACAATTTCTTGTCCTGTGTAGCAGCCTTTTTTAAAATTAATAGCATCAATTATGTCTAAATTAATTGATTGTGGAATAAATATCTCTTGTGTTTCATGAAAAATATTCGGAATACCTGATTTGATATTATGAGCAACCCAATCGTTAAAATCTTTTTTTTCTAATTCATTAGAATTATTTTCAATCAAATCCATACAATTTTTTTTGTCACCAACAATAATTACTCTTAACCCATCACTGTGAAGTTTAATTACAATTAAAGATTCTTCATTTATAGATTCCATTTCATTTTTTGGTAAATTATTTAAAAAGTCTAATTGCCTATCTTTATTTTTTGTGTATAACCCAAAATACATTAATTCATCCGGATCTAGGTTTAATTTAACATTTGACCTAAGTATGTACATCGATAATTTTTTTGTAATATTTTCTGCAATAGATTTAGGGAAAAAAAGAAGATAGCTGTCAAGATACTTTACGACATGAAAAAAGGCTAATAAACGGCCTTTTGGATTACAAAATCCTGCATGTACAGATTGAGTTGAAGTAGCCAGTGATATATCGTTAGTGAGCTGACCCTGAAGAAATTTGAGCGCATCATCTCCGCTGACTAAAAGTACACTAAGTTGATTGAGGTCGTATATAAAATTTTTAGATTTTTGCATAAGTTTTATTCATAAGTATTTTTTTTATTTTAGTAATTGAAAAAAATCTAAAACTAAAAAGAATTAGGGCTGAAAAAGCAAAGAAATTTCTCAGGGGTAGCTGAGATTGGTCACGCCAAACCGCTTTTTGTGTCTTCATTTTAGTTAGGATGTCTACCGCATTATCTCCTTTTATGTATGAGCCATTGATTTCTTTTGAAATGGCTACTAGATATTTCTCGTCAAGTTTAGATATATACCGGTCACTTTCTCCAATGGCCACACTATCGTTTCGAGTTCCAATATTCGACTGAGAGATTTGTGCAATTCCTGGTTGAAGAGCAAAGCTATCATTCGCCCAATATCCAATTAATTGATTATGGCTGTCATATTTTGGGATAGGAGCACCGTCATCAGAACCAATACCAACAAACAGCCAATCATTACCTCCTTGGAACTGAGTTAAATCACGAGTATTAAAAACGTGTAATCTTGGTGCTTCTTCACCATCGGTAAAGTAAATAACTTGAGCAGACTCAGGAAAGCTTCTAATTAATCTTGCAAGGTTAACGAGCGATTCCCGAATACGGGTATTTCCAGACCATGTGGAACGCCAATCTAAATGTTCGATTGTGGTATTGATAGCACTAAAGTTTCCACATATTTCTATAGGAGTATAGGTTGCTGCAACACTAACACCGGCAAACATCCCAATGCTAACCTTGGTTTTACAGGGTAATTGCTCTAATACTGTTCGGAGCGTTGCTTTGGTGTAGTCTAACCTAGAAACTTTTTCATTGTTAAGTATCATATCTTCTGTATTCATGCTCTGAGAAATATCTACAACAAAGATATAGTTATATATATCCCGTTTGAAGGGTATTGATGGATTAGCAATTGCAGCAGCTATAGAAAGAACTGCTAATAAAAGCATTAGAAGATTTTTATCTTCTTTTAATTTTTTTATGATTAATTTCATGGAAGACCGACTGGAATATTTCCCATAATTAACCCTGGAGAATCTGAGTCACCAACTCCTGGTGTTGGGTCAGAAGGAAGCATGGTGAGTAATCGGTCAAGATTATGTTTGGTGGCCCAGTGAGTATTACTGGCCTTAATGGATTGCACATAAGATTTTTTTGCCTGCCTCAGAAGGTATTCAGCTTCTGGCCTTGCATCCATACTAGTGCCACTAATTGCTAATCCTCGAAGAAAAAATATATTTCCAATATTGTGTTGAACTGCTGATTTTTGTTCTTCATTTGCTTCCGGTAAAAGGTTGTTGAAGAGAATTGTTGATTCCTTAAACATTCCCTTTTCTGCTAGCCAGTAAGCTGTAGAGAAACGATTTTCAAAGCTTTGACTAAAAAATTTTGGTACTTCTCCGCTTCTAACACTCTCATTAAATTTTGTTATTTGGTAAAGATTAAGTAAGGATGAAGCAATTAAATAGCTGCTTATTAAAAGGATTAGAATAGAAAAATAAGTTATTTTTTTAACACTAAATAAGTTTTGTATATTCATCTGAAAGATTTTACCTCAAGAAATTTTAATATTAAAAGAACAAGTGACATTATAAATGCAGTGATTAATAAAATTAGGGAGTGATTTTTACCGGGAATGATTTCGGTGTATATAATTGGTTTTTTTTCTTTAAGGTTAATTTCACTAATTGCCTTTTCAAGAGACTTTGGATCTTCAGCCTCAAATGCTTGGAATGGTGATCTAAATGTTTTGAAGTATTCGTATAGTTCTAAGGCTGGAGGGAGGGGATCATCATCTCTTTTATATTGAAGCAATTGATCATTTACATAATTCTCATCAAAAATACTAATGCCATCTGGTTGTCGCAATACTATCCAATATAGACCAATTTGAAACCGATCAAACCAGTCCCTAATCTTTTGCTGTGTATCTGCATCTATGCGTCCCGCACCATCAGATAAAAGTATAATTGCTCTTGACCCTGAGTCAGCAACCTCACTAAATAATTCAGCACTACTTGTTAGGCCTGCACCTATATTTGTTTGAAACAATGCATTTCCTGCGGTAGCATTAACTGCGGCTTTTATTGCATCTTTGTTTTGAGTGAGAGGTAGAATAAACATAGCCGAGTTACTAAATGTAACAACTCCAACCATGTCATTTGTACGAGAATTAAAGAAATCAATAATAAGCCTACTAGCAGCTGCTGACTTTGTCTCTCCTGCTTTCTCAGAAGACTCAGCACTAGCAAAAGGATCATCCATTGAAGCACTTCTATCTAACACCAATCCAATTTGGGCACCTTCACCAATTTTTTCAACTGTTCTTTGATTTGAGAATGGCTGAGAAAGACCTAAAACAAGAAGGGCTATGATAAAGCCCCCTAATAATTTTAATAAAAACCCAATTATTTTTGAAGCCCAATCAACAGGTATCATCTGGGACCATGAGTAAATATGAGGAGTTGCTTGCCTAAGTAGAAATGGTGCAAGCGCCAAAGGGAGAAGCAATAAAAACCAGGGAGCTATGAAATTCATTTGAAACCTAATTTTTTAATATCACCCGAATCAATGATCAAGCCTCGTTCACACATCCGGCAGTGTAAAGAAAATACAACTAGCCATTCAGCGGCTTCGATTGCATTAAAATTAGTTTTTCTCTCAAAGTTTATAGCCTTAGATAATTTAAAGAAGTCATTAATTTCAGACTCTATATTTTTAAAGTTATTATTTTTCTCAAAAAGATGCTCTTTATTGTTGATGAATAATGCCTTATTAATTGTTTGGTTAAATCCATGATGGAGGGCAGAAACAAAATTTTCTATCCCCTTTTCATTAGCATTTATTTTTTTATATTGTCGGTATATGCTACTAAAAAACCGGTTTTGTTTTGGAAGCCATGAATATTTACTGTATATATAAAACAAAGCGAGAAAGCTGATAACAAATCCAATAATCCCATATCGAATTTTCTGGGCACTTGGAATTGTTTCGATTGTCAGAGGTCCGCGTAATGGACTCATATCATCTTCAACTTTCACAGCTCCAAAAATGGCGATAGGTGAAGTTGCTATAGTAAGCTCAGGAATTCTAAACTTAACTATTTTTTCTGGCTCTGCTGGGTTAATTAAACGGTAATAGTCGGCCGTAATAAATGCAGGTTTAGCAACAACATTATTAGTAAATATTTGATATTTTAATAAAATTTTATAAGTAATTAAATCTTTGGTATTTTTTTTATTAAATTGAATATCCCTAAGAGTCATACCAAGTAATTGACCTCGGTATCTTTTTTCATAACCTACAATTGGTAATGACTCCTCAATTAATTGGTAAGGTTTTTTTATTGAAACTGTAATTTGCCTATCAATAATATCACCAACGGTATAGCCCACTAGCTGTTTAGGCTCAACAATTACTAGCTCAACAAATTTTGGGTCAACATCCTTAAATTTATTAGGGTCTTCATAGGCATTCAAACCAATTGCCGAGAGAAATAATAAAATACCAAATAATTTATGCATGGAAGTACTCGTTAAAATATTCTGTCATTTGTAGAGGGTTAAATTTTTCGCCTACAAAAAAAGCAGGAGAATTAAGCTGCATAAAAGTTTTTTCAAGTAATTTTTTTCTTTCATTAAAATTTTCTTGAATACGTTTCTTCATATTTTTTCTTAGGAGCATCGTTGACTCTTCACCTGATTCTGGATCATTAACTGTCAGAATGCCAAAGTTCGGTAGATTCTCATATTCACTTTTATTCCATAATACAATTGGCACAACTTGATGTCTGCCCAGGAGTGAAAAGCTTTCTTTAATGTCCTCAATTGGCATATGAAAGTCTGATATAAAAAAGACCAATGTTTTTTCTCTAGGTAAGAACTGGTAGACAGATTTTATCCCATTATGGCCGCCTTTCTTAGCCTGGTAGTCACTTAGTCGATCGATGAGGTGTTGTGTTCGATATGGCTTATAAGATAGACGTGCTACCCATTCTGGATCAATAACATCTTCGATACCTATAAATCCAATTGCATCACTTTTGGATGCAACTGAGTTAGTTATTACTGATGCTATCTCAGAGGCATATTCAAGTTTTGTTTTTTGAGAGCCAAAATTCATACTGGCTGATAAGTCAGTAAATATCATAACTGGAGTAGCACTCCTTTGGTTGAATATTCTTACCTGAATTTGCTCAAATGGATCTCTTATTGTCTGACGAATGTCAATTCGTCTTGGGTCTGGGTAATCTAAAAGTGTTGCATGACCAGCAAATTCTATGCCCATACCCCTTTGTGCACTTTTATGTTGCCCGGGGTGATGTCCTGTAGATTTCCAATTTATATGGTAATCAAATGTTTCTTGAAAAAATTCCATCTATGGAGCGCTAACTTTATTAATAATCTCTTGAGTTAATTCTTTAGCAATTTCAGTCCTTCTGAATTCGTAGACTGGATTAAAAACTAATCGATGGGCAATTGTTTCATGAAATACAGCATGTATATCTTCAGGGAGGACTGATGTACGATTATCCATCCATGCATTTACTCGCGCACATTTCATCATCATACTTATACCTCTTGGGCTTGCACCTGAGATAATTAGTCGATTAACGTCGATTCCACTAATCTTGACATTATAGAGGTCAGGATTTTTAGTAGCTTTCCATAGGTTTAGTGAGTAATTTTTAAGTGCATCACTTGAGTTAATATTTTTTTGAATATTTTCAGATATCTCATTGAGCTTATTAAATTTTAAGAGTTTTTCCTTAGCACCCTCAATTAATTTATCAGCATCATGAAATTTTGTATCAAATACAAGGCTTGTCATTAACTTATCTATTTGTGGAATCACAATAGGAATTTCCATCATAAATCTATCTCTTGCAGCCGAAGGAATCTCAAATGTCTCTTCTTTTTCAACCTGATTTCTATCAGCAAAAACAATCAAATGTGGAAACTTATACTCACTATTAAAAGCGGATAATGTTTTTTCTGCCATTATGCGAAGTAAAAGTGAATGCACTTGTGGCCTTGCTCGATTAATCTCATTAAAGAAAAATATAGAAAGGTCTTCCCCTGACTTAAGAATAGGCCCGTTGCTTACATGCGGCTTTCCATCTTCACCTAAAAATGTGTGGTAAATCAGATCATTGGGCATTAGATCAATCGTGCCTTCTATCCGCTCATAACCGCCACCAATTGATCTAGCAAAAGCCTTCAAGAGTGTTGTTTTACCAACACCAACATCTCCTTCTAAAAGAACATGCCCTCGTGCAAATATTGAGGTTGTAATTAGTTTTATTGGGCCTTCTTGTCCAACGATTACCTTATTAACTTCCCCCCTCAACGTTAAGGCAAGTTTTCTCCATTCAGCCAGATTTTGGTCGCTCATTGTGATATATTCCTAAGAAATTACTTAAATTTTATCAACTATAATCTAGTTAAATTACAAGGTAAAGACTGCTGAAAAAAGTTTAAGTTGCATACCCATTCAATTAACAAAAATTTATGGAATATTTAAAAAGATAATGAAAAAAAATAGCTATACAAATGAAGAGTTAATTGAGTGTGGGCATGGCAAGTTATTCGGAGAGAATAATGCTCAACTACCACTTCCACCTATGCTTATGTTAAATCGTATCACTAGCATTAAAGAAAATGGGGGGGGGTTTGATAATGGGCAGATTATTGCAGAAATGGATATTACGGATGATCTATGGTTCTTCCAGTGCCACTTTGAAGGTGACCCAGTGATGCCAGGCTGTCTTGGATTGGATGCGATGTGGCAGTTAGTTGGCTTTTATTTAGGATGGAGAGGAGGACAAGGAAAGGGAAGAGCTCTAGGATGCGGAGAGGTAAAATTCACTGGACAAGTCTTACCTTCAGCAAAGAAAATTACTTATATTATAGATTTAAAGCGGGTTATTATTAGGAAGCTTGTGATGGGTATTGCGGATGCAATAATGGAGGTTGACGGGCGAACTATTTACCAGGCAAAAGACCTTAAGGTAGGGTTATTTACTACAACAGATAATTTTTAAGAGGGCAGTCAATTGAAAAGAGTTGTTATAACAGGTATGGGTATTGTTTCTAGTTTAGGAAATAATGTTTCTGAGGTAGAGCAAAGCCTTCGAGATGCTAAGTCTGGCATCACATTTCAGCCCGAGTATGAGTCACATGGCTTAAGATCTCAGGTTGCAGGATCGATCAATATTAATGTTGAAGAATTGATCGATAGAAAATTATTACGCTTTATGGCTAAAGGCCATGCATATGCATGGATAGCAATGCAGGAAGCTATAAGTGACGCTAAGTTACCTGAAGACCAAGTTTCTAATATAAGAACTGGAATTATTGTTGGAGCTGGAGGGACATCAACAGAAAGTATGCTCCAGGGCTCAGAAATACTTAAAGAAAAGGGTATTCGAAGAGTAGGTCCATATATGGTAACAAAAACAATGTCCAATGGTGTTTCGGCATGTTTAGCAACAGGTGCAAAAATTAAAGGCATCAACTATGCAATTACATCTGCATGTTCAACCAGCGCTCATTGTATCGGTAATGCTTATGAGTTAATTCAGATGGGTAAACAAGACATTATATTCTCTGGTGGGGCTGAAGAAGAGCATTGGACAATGAGTTATCTGTTTGATGCAATGGGTGCAATGTCATCAAAATATAATGCTGAACCAGAAAAAGCATCAAGAACTTTTGATGTTGATAGAGATGGATTTGTGATTTCTGGGGGTGGTAGCATACTTGTTCTTGAAGAGTATGAGCACGCTAAAGCTCGGGGTGCTAAAATTTATGCCGAGATAGTTGGTTATGGCGCAACCTCTGATGGACATGACATGGTTGCACCAAGCGGTGAGGGTGCTCAGCGATGTATGAAAATGGCTCTAATGGAGAATGAAACAAAAGATGTTGATTATATAAATGCACATGGAACAAGCACTCCAGTTGGCGATTCTGCAGAACTTGATGCAATTCGAGTTGTATTTGGAGATAATGAATATGGTAAAATTCCAGCCATTGCATCAACTAAATCACTGTCTGGACATGCTCTGGGTGCAGCAGGATCAAACGAAGCAATTTACAGTCTAATTATGATGAATAAGGGCTTTTTAACTCCATCTCTTAACGTTAACCAGATTGATCCAGCTGGCGAAGGATTGCCAATTCTTGTTGAAAAAAAGCAGGAAAAAATTCAAACTGCGATGTCTAATAGCTTTGGTTTTGGAGGAGTAAATGCGACATTGATATTCTCAACAAAAAATTTATAGCTGAAAGATTAATATTAAGGCAACGTTGCGCTGCTCGGAAATTAAAATATTAAATGTCCTGCATGCTGCATGTAAATTCATAACTTCAACTGAAATATTTTTATTGTAAAATTTTTTAAATTGATCTGGTTTGGTAATTTTTTCATCCCCAACACTACCAATTAAAATAATTTCAGGTGACAAATCATAGATTTTTTTTATATTTCTACCATTAAAATCACTTACTTTTTGTAAATCAATATTTTCAATCACAGAGTCTGGAAAAATGATCGAGCTACGATTGATTATTTTATTGCCGATTGAGACAGAGCTGTCTGAATAGGCAGTTATTAGATTGAGCGCTTCTGATTTAATTTCGTGAAATTTCATGACTTAAAAACAATGTTTTTTTGGTGGCTCCCATTGGCTTAATTCTAATAGAAAGGTAAGATAACACATAATTTTTAAACATTTAAATGGTAATAAATATTTTGATTCCAGTTCTTAAATCTAAAAAGCTTAATAATGTTTGTTATGACATTCGTGGGCCTATTTTAGCCCATGCAAAGCTAATGGAAGAAGAAGGTCATCGTATTATTAAGTTAAATATCGGTAATCCTGCAGAATTTGGATTCGAGGCACCAGATGAAATAACTCAGGATGTTATTCGAAATATTAAT
>Ga0114997_10004317_pt1 | contig 11037 bp, 6 predicted proteins | sample ArcticOcean_MG_C_2_FD_87045 | JGI IMG/M metagenome (GOLD analysis project Ga0114997, IMG submission 87045) | Marine microbial communities from western Arctic Ocean - ArcticOcean_MG_CB4_136 | ecosystem: Environmental > Aquatic > Marine > Oceanic | place: Arctic Ocean: Canada Basin | collected... | reverse complement strand
TTGGCACTGGGGAAAAGTAAAAGCGTGTGTCGAAGAGTCGTTGATATTTATTGTATTTAGGGTTTCTCAGGATCAACATTGGTCGAGAGTTCTCGTTAGTGGCTATGACCGAAAGACTTCAACAGTTTAACGAGGGAAATTCGTCAAAACCAAGTCCTAACCTTTCCCTTACCAGTTCATACAGTCCAAACGGTACGAGTTTCGGCAATCCTTTGAGGTTTATGGGGTCACGGGAAAATCACAAGATTTTCACAAGAAAAACAATATATTTATATTGTTTTCCAATAGTTTTCTCATAGTTATTGAATAGTTTTCTCATACTTATTGATTTCCTCCGTCGTCGCCGTGACGGCGTTCGTATACGTTTCCGTACCAACCGTTACCGTATAACCCAGTGTGAGAAAACTATGAAAAAACTATTCAATAACTATGAAAAAACTATTCAATAACTATGAGAAAACTATTCAATAACTATGAGAAAACTATTGGAAAACTATGTAAAAAATATTACCTTATATAAGCGAGTTTAAAGAGAGAGAAAGAGAGCGCTCTTCTTTTACGACCGCCCGGAGTGATACTACTACGAACGAGAACGCCAGAGAGAAAGAGAGAGACACAGAGAGAGAAGACGCGCGCGAAGACTCAACGCGCTCTGATCACGCATGTGATTTGAATATTTTTTTTTGTTCGTTGGTGGTTGTTTTTTTAGGGGAACTAACTCTCTCTCTCTCTGACGTTTGAAGCGCACGAACAAACACGGAAAAGAGAGAGAGAGAGAGAGAGAGAGAACGCGCACTGTGTGAGAACAACTCGCTCTGATCGCGCGTGCATATTGTCAGTGCATTGTTTCATCGCAAAGACAGATACTATACGAGTACGCTCTCTGATCACACACGTGAATATTTTTACCTATTTTTTTTTGTTGTCGTTGGTGCTTTTGGTGGTTTTTTAGGGAAAATTCGCTCCAGAAATTTCAAATTACGAATAAGAGATACACTCTTTACTCTCTCACATACACACAATATACTTAATAAAACACGCAGCATTTGTGCTCAAGAGAGGATAAGAGAGATTCAGAAGTTCACGTTCTTTCTTTTTACTCTCTCTCACTCTCTGTCTCTCGTTGTTCAAAGAAGTGTGTGATTTAAGCGTAGGGGAAAGTGTGAGAAATTTCAAATTACTCATAAGAGATACACTCTTTACTCGCTCACACACGCGCGATATACGTAATAAAACGCGCAGCATTTGCGCTCGAGAGAGGATACGAGAGATTTAGAACTTTACGTTCTTTCTTTTTGTGCGGAATCGTGGCGTAAGAGTCCGTTAGAAAATGAAATCCTTCTCGAGCAAAGAGAGGAAAGAACTTCTCAAGCGATGGAACGAACGAAACAACAGAAAGAATAACAACACGACGAGCACCAAAACGAACACTCCTTTGAGTTCCTCCTCTGATGTTTCTTTAAAAGGAGGAAAAGGAAAGCCTGAGGATGATGAGAATGAAAATCAAATTGGAAATTCGAAGACGTTTGAGCGAGAGAGGCGTCGAAGCGCGACGTCGACGTCGAAGGATGATTACGATCGTGACTTTCGTTTGAAAAATGATGTAAATGGAAGCAATTACGGGAGTATTTCGTCGTCGTCGTCTGGAGTATTAAGGCAAAGGCGAGAGGAAGAACGGAACGTTTTGGTGAAGCGGAAGAAACTGAGTCGCGTCGATACGGAGAAGAGGGGAACAAAGGATTTTGCGCATACGGACGACGAGGATAAAGATTGGAGGATGCAATCGAGGAACGTTTGGTTGAGCAGTTATTATCATGAAAGTAAGAAGAAGAGCGGCGTTGTTGTTGCTCCTGCTGTTGATGCGAATAAAACGAACGAAGGAGTTGTAGTAGATCCGAATGATTTTGATGACGCCTTTATTACTCGTCGCGGCGTCGAGGACGGATGCGTCGCGAAAGGTCTGCGAAAAGAAGAAAGTGGGCAAGAAGAGGATATCCCAAACAACAACAACGTTTCCATCGCAGAGGAAAGAAAACGCACAAACACCGCGGCGACGACTTCATCAAAATCAAAATCCGGAAAAACGTCAGGAGAGGACAAATATCTCCTCTACACGCAAGCGATGGAACGTTTGGCGACGAAGATGAAAACGGAGAACGATGAACAAATGAATCAATCGAAACTTCTCGAAGAAGCGCAAACGAAAGAACATTTAATGCTGAAGAAATCTCTAGAAAAAGAGCAAATGCTAAACAGGAGGTTGGAGAAAGACTGCGAGAGTTTGAAGCAGAAGAAACTGTCCGCGGCGCGCGAGCGGGATCGGTTTTCCGAGCGAGTCTCGAGGGCGGAGGCGGAGCGGGAAATAGTACTCCGAGAGATTGCAAAGACGAAATCGAAAAGCACTAATCTCTTGAAAGAACACAAGTTTACGATCGAAGCGCAAGGGGCAATGCTGGAGCAGTTGCGAAGAGAATTGGAAACGAGCGAGAAGATGGCTTTGGACGCGGAGAGGAAGTGCGACGCGATGACGAGAGAACGCCGCGAGACGGAGGAACGTTTGACAAACGCCAGAGAAAAGTTGAAATCGATGGAGGAAAAATCCACCGACCAAGTGCAAAACTCGAGAGCGATTACGGTCGCGCACGAGAAAGTCGTCTCCTTGACGCGAGAGTTGAAAGAGAAAAAGGAAACAGTCATAAAGATGGAAGAGACGAACGCGAGATTGCAAAAAGAAGTCAACGCTCGAAAGCGAGAGTTTGCGGAGATTCAAAAACAGTTGGAATCGGACGTGGAAATCGAACGAAGTTTACGAGTAAACGCGGAAAAGAAAATGGAAAAGATGCTGAAAGAAATGCGCTCGATTGAAGAGGAAAAACGGAAACGCATCGAGGAGTTACGAGTGTTGGAAGAGACTTTGCGCTCGATTGAAGAGGAAAGAGACGCTTTGAAGCAGACGGTGAGTCAACGCGAGCTTGAAATCTTGAAACATTTGCGCGTCATCGAAGAAAAGGAGAAGATTGAAACTGAATTAATTGGAAACTTTTCCACGTTGCAAGAAGAGATCGAAGTGCGAGATTTGAAGGCGATAGAATCGTACGGGTTGGTGGACAACGACAACTCTAATAATGAGGTGCAGCGCAAAGCGGCGGAGATTGATCGAAAAGAGCAATTTTTTTCTTCGAAAGCATCATCGAACACGCACTCGAAAATGTTAGCCGTCGAACGACAGAAAGTGACCGATGCGATGAAAGCGAAGAGATATTTAGAGAGGCAGTTGCAAGACGAGAAGAGAAAGTTGCAAGAGAAGGTGAAGATGTTGAACGCGCTCGAGGAAAAGTACGCGGCGACGGCGAAACGCGTCAATTCGGACGACACGAAAGCCGAAGAAGAGTTGAAAATTTTGAACGAGAAAGTCGCGAAGATGACCACGGAGATGCACGAAAAAGACGAGCGGTTGAAAGCGAACGAGGAGTTATTGAACAGAATGCACTCGGAGAAGAAGAAGCGGGACGGTGAGCTCGAACGCATGCGCGTCTCGTTGACGCAGAAGGACGAGGTGGTAAAAAAGTTGGAGGATGATTTGAAATCATCAGACGTTCAAAAGGGCAATAACAGGAGCAATAATAACAATAACACTAACAGTGACAACCAGCAGCAACACGTATTTATGATGATGAAGGAAAAAGACGCGACGATCCAAAGCGCGCAATCGAAAGTGGCCGCGTTGGAGGCAAAAGCGAAGCAATCGAGCGCGAATGAAGAAAACTTGCGCAAAGAGTTGGAACAGTTGCAAAAGAGCGAACGACAGACAAAAGCGGAACGCGAACGTTTGGAAATGCAGTTACGAATGGCTGAAGAGAAAGAGAAGAAGTTATCGGCGCAAGTGGACGCGATGAGCGTGGATCAGCAGAAATCTTCCTCAAACGCGGCTGAGCTCTTCGAGGCCAATCGGCGGTGTTTGGATTTGAGAGCCAAATGCGACGCGAAGGATAAGCAATTGGAAGAGATGCGTCTGAAGCTCAAAGAGGCGGAAGAGTTGTACGAAAACGAGCAAAAGATGCACCGACAAACCGAGGAGGAATGCGCGATTTACCTTGAAGATTTGCAAGAAGCCCTGGAGGATGCGGGGAAGACGATTTGCGAGCACCAAAGGACGATTGAGACGAACAAAGAGGAGATGGAACGGTTACAGACGAACTTAGCGAACGCGGAAAAGAAGTGTGAGTTAGCATCGTCGGAAGTGCAGTCGTTTAAAACATCTTTGGAGAACACGCAGACGGTGTTGAGCGCTCGCGTCGAGGAAATTAAACGTTTTCGCTCGCAATCGACCAGCGAGAAAGAGAACATGTCCTCGAAGCTTATGTTCTTAGAAGATGAAAGCGCGAGTTTACACTCTAAATTGCAAGAGAAGCAAACGAGACTGAACAAAGCCTTGGGTGACATCTCTAAGTACCAACAAGAATCGGAACAAGCCAAGCGGCAACTGGACGCTTTCCGCGCGTCCAAAGAAGTCACGGAAGAGCGGTTGCGCGAGGAACAAGACAAGTTGATAAAATCCGAACAAAACTGCGAACAGTTGTCAGACATGTTGAAAAAGAATGTCGAACGACACGCGAACGTGTTGAGCGCGAACGAACGCATGAAAAACATGGAAATTGAGGATTTGAAAGACGCGTTGAGATCGCTCGAGAGGAAAGCGTTGAAGATCGCCGAGGTGGTGCACATCGATAAAGCGTTTTTCGACGGGTTGGACGTGGAAGCGCAAGTGATTGTTGAAGATTTTTGCGCGACGAGTAAGAACGTGTCGTCGCCGACGCCGTCGAAGATGAACATAAACAATGGTGGCAAGACGCCGATGACGGCGCCGTCGGCGAATCGAGGGAACTTTGTCTCCGCGCCTTCCTCACCCGCGGATAGATTTCAAACGCCGCAAACGTCCATGCAAACATCCTCGCGACTCGGCAGAACAACGATTGCAACGACGTCTAAAAGTGCCGGAAAACCAGTAATCACATTTTCGTCCGCTGGTAAACATCATCAACATAAAAGTCACGTCTCGCAACGCATCTGGGGCATGGTCTCGGAAGCGTCCAAGATCAACGTCGATTTACAAGGGTTAGCGGAAAGCGCCAAGAAACGATTGCAAGAACATCAAGAACAACAGTTGAGCGAGAAAAAGAAAATCAACAACAGCGCGGTAAAAGCGTTGCGTCTCGACGTCGTCAACGGAGAAGATTCCGGTCAAAAACCGAAACCGGCGGGTACGCCTTCCAAGCGTCGCGTATTACAACCGGTCCCGTTCAACGCGCAGTAGAGAGAGAGAGAGAGAGAGAAATATATATAATAGCATTACCAAGAAAGGCATCATAGAATGTAGAAGAGAGTAATAATACTGCCAGATATACTATATATGCGGTACCTTCCTCTGTTGTCGCTCGTTCGAATGTGAAAGCCGAAGATAACTATGCCGCCACCAGGCGAGATTTTGTTTCATTTATTTAAAACGCTCGCTTTTCGGCACAAAAAAAAATACTATGAATACCAACAACAACATCTTTGACGACATTGACGATCGCGAGGACGAGAACATGGACGAGGACGAACTTTTACAACAGCAACAGAACACCTGGACGATGTGCATCGAACACGACGGAGGCGCGCGACGAGATGTTCATCCTCCTCCTCCTCGGTTGATCCCTTTGTCTGTCTTATCCAAGGAAGGCATCGAGGCATCCGAGATCCGAATGAAGATGATGAAATACGACGCCGATACTACGAAGCCGTTTTCGCCGCCGCCGCAAAGGAACAACGGTATGATGGGTGTTGCCGTGCAATCGGTGTCAAAATCTGTTGGCACGCAAACAACCGATGGCGACGACGAGGAGATGTTCGATACCGATGGTGCTGAACATTTGATGTCTCTTGGATTGAACAACGATGAAAGCGCGCTGCCGAAGAAGAAGCCGAAGGTAATGAGGACGGCGGGGACGAGGAGAATTTTGGACGACGATGACAGTTCGGGCGACGATGGAGAAGTTCAAACGGTGAAGAAGAAGAATGAGAAGAAGAAATCTTCCTCGTCGGGTACGCGGTGCGATGAAAAAAAAGGCCACTGCGGTTTCGGCGTGCCGGGGTTTGTCGAGAAGCAGCCTCAAATGTTGTCGTCGCGGCTTCAAAATCCATCGAATAATCGAGGACAACAAGAAGAAAAGCAACAACACCAGTGCGAAAAGAGTAGCGATAACGCGACGACGACGATTGAAGACCAAGAAGGAGAACTCGCAGTAGTACCGAAACACAATCGCGAATTAAACGCTCTCGGCGACTACAATCGCAACGGTCGCGCGACGAATAATACTAATCGAAGAGATCAATTCACGTCATTCGTATTGAATCCGGACAATAAAAAACTCCTCAAACGCATATGCATCAAAGCTGGAAACAACGCTCGTTTCTTTCTTTCGAAAGTTTCGAAATCGTTCAAAAAAGTAACGCTGCGAGATTTTGGCGTCATGAGTTCCTCGAACCCAGAACAAGGAAGAGTCAAAGCGGTAAAAATTTCCGAAATCGAAACGCCCGCGCAATTCGCCTTGTGCATCGAACACGGATTACAACTCAACGATCTCGTTTTCGCCGCGTTAGCCGACGGCGGCCGCCTCGAGGTTTTGAAATACATTCACGACCACCTCTTACCGGACAAAATGTACCTAAACTCTCTGGCAGTGGAGTACGCCAGTCAAAACAATCATTTGCAAACTTTGCAGTATCTCGTTGAATACCACAACGCGCCTTTATGCAAGGACGCCTGTTGGAGAGCCGCTTGGAAAGGTTCTTTCGAGTGTTTGCAATACTTGGTCCTCGAACGCAAATGTCCGTTCGATCGACACGAGTGCCACGAGATCGCCTACCAAAACGCACATTTTGACCTCGCGCGATGGATTAAAGAGCATTAATAATACTACTGCCCTGAATGTACATTTTGACCTCGCGCGATGGATTAAAGAGCATTAATAATACTACTGCTCTGAATGTACTACTGCTGTTCCCTGCTCTTCTCGTCATCATTAAAGCGTTTAATTAAGTGTTAAAGTACTCTTTCTTTTCTTTTTACTCCTTTTAGCAAAATATGCGTTTCCAAAGAACCGCATTTGTAACCTCCTCGCGAATGAAAGATAATGATCATCGTCTCCAAATCGCCGCCACCACGCATCGCATCAACTTTGTCGTCGCGAAATACAACTCCCCCATTATTCCGAAAGTTGTTCTCGAGAAAACAACGAAGATTCAATGGTGTTCAAACACAACATTTCTTCTCCGTGTTATGGGAAAATGCTGATGCGAACAAAACGGATACAGAGGGTTTAAAGATAAAGATGATGATGAATAGACGCGAAGCGATGAATAACTGCTTAAAAACCATCGCTCTCCTAATAGCGACGAGTGATAACAAAGCGTTCGCGTACGGTTTGAACAAAAAACCGCCCAATAGTGATGATAATGAACGTAATTTGGTCTCGTTTCTTGGGATAAGAAACTCCTCCGAGAAGGAAAGATTCGAACGCTCGGAACGCAAGAAACGGGAAGCTGAAAAGTTACGGGAAAGGAAAGAGGAAGAGTTGGAATCAGACGCACCTTTGATGACGTTACCATCGGGAATACAGTTTCGGGAGTACGACGAAGGCGTAAAGGGGACGAAACGGTGCAGAAAAGGCTTGAAAGTTTCGATTTTGTTTAAAGTGTTTCGATTGTCCTCGGGCGCGTATTTTAAGTATTCGTCCAGAGGGACGGCGGTTTTGTTGTGGGCGCGAGGATACGGCTCGGAAGGACTCGACGACGTCGGCGTTCCGTATACTTTTATACTGGGAGAAGAGAATAGTTTGCCAAGAGCGGTTGCACCGGTCGTGGTTGGGATGCGTCAAGGCGGCGTGCGAAGGGTGTTGATGCCGCCGAATTTGGGGTACACTTCCGATTCGGTACAACCGCAACCGGATTCGTACGGCGCGAGGCGAAGGCTGGAGAATTATCGAGACGGTCCTTTATTATTTGAAGTAGAAATCGTGTCGGTGAAAGATCCGGGGAGCGATGATAGCGAAGGAGTGAGCGATGATAGTTTGGATTTGAAGAACGGCGAATCTGGTTTCTATAAGCTACCGTCGGCGCCGACGCTGCTCGATAGATAATTTTTAATGTACATACATGTAATAATACAACGCCGCGCTCATCGTTTTTATTATGTTCCTCTTCACACTGTGATTGAAAATTGAAAATTGAAAATTGAAAAAAGAGAGAATGAACGCGTGAGTAAAAACAACAACAACATCCAAGAAGAACGTCGTCAAATGTAATCGCCCGGTTGGCACAGTGTAAACCATTAAATTCGGTCAACCCCGCTTCCTATCATGAGGGCAGAAATGATCGATGTAAGACGACATTGGACAGATTCGCTCAAAGCCATGAAAAGCTAACGAAACCGTGGCAGACGTCTACAACAAAAGATTTATGGATATGATATGCGCGCTTCTTGACCCAACATCCGCGAGAGAAACGCAGCGTTGCAACATAAAGCGCCCTAGAAAAAAGATTCTACTAATCTAGCACGCAGACCAGGGCTCGCTCGGTGACACTACAAAACGTCGAGCAGCCCGGGGTAAGTCGCGTGCACAAAAAAGAAGTTAAAAACAAAAAGAAAATGTGCCAGCAGACAGGTCGACGCGAGCGACCCGCGTCGCGCGCGCAATTTATTACTAAATCGCAAACGCAACGCGGCATCTCGTATCGGTTTAAGATCTGGTCTAAACTATAATCTATGCTTCAGCCAGACGGCGAACGTTCGGTTTAATAATCGAACGTTCAGATGTCCGACGTACAAGCAATACTGTACTACTACTTTAAAATATACGAGAGCGAGAGCAAGAGCCTGAGAGCGAGAGAAAGCGCTCAAAGGCGCAAAAGAGAAAGAATATTTCAATCGTACCTGTTTACATCGCGAATGAATGGGTCTTCTCGACGAGCAAAACATCATCTCTCTTCTTCGGTAAACGTAAACCCTTCGCCAAACACCTCGCAGGTTTCCTCTCAAGAGTGTCTCAAAAACTGCACCGAAATCCAATTCCAGTACGCGTAAAAAATGGTCACCGGGACGGCGACGATTGACGCGTAAATGAACGAAAAGACAGTTTTAGTCTCGACGTAGTTTCTGTTGTCGCTGTTTTTACCGAAGTTGTCCTCGTTGTTTCCGAAAAGGCAAAGGAAAAGCATCGAGGAAACGAGGAGGAGAAGGATTCCAATTTCCTTGTTCGCCGCCATTAATTATTACTTCTCTCTCTCTCTGCTGTCGAAACAAACAGGCTAAACGCGCGCACAGAGGGTCGTTTACGTCGTTAAATGGTACTTTACTACTTTACACTACTTCTACTGATGATGTGATGATAACTCCGAAAGAGCCGCTCCGGAAAGCGCTGCTCTTTTGGAACATTTTTGTGGGGGAAATTTGCTCCTTTTACCCTTCAGAAAAGGACCAAAATTTGCTCTTATTCTACGATAAACTGCATATTACTCTCAATCAAAACACGCACAGAACTGACTGCTTCTGACGCGCAGTATTCCACAAACGCGTCTTCGCTACTGTTGTTTGATTCGTGCGTGATATCGTCTCTGTGGTGGTGCGTATCATCGCCACTGCGAATCATTTACCCTTCATTAAAAGGACCAAAATTTGCTCTATTATTAAACTACATATTACTCTTACTTATTATGCCCGCCTCTCCTCCTCGCTAGCCTTCGTTCAAGTCTCCAAGGCACTTCCAAATGCCCTTTACTGACCGCGTTCGGATCGCACTTCGCACGAGATGGGAGTTTGACTTTTTTTCTAGTAAAGTCTTCGTTCGCTTCTTTACACTCGTCGCATAGCGTTTTGGTTTCGTGGCACTCGGCGACGCACGGTTCTCGGAAAGAAATGAACCCGTGTTTGGCGAGTTCTCGGATGACGATCCATTCGGTGTCGTCGCGTTCGACGTTTGCGGGGACGTCGCATGGGTCGTAGTAGTGGTATAACGTCCCGTGTTGGGTGGAGACTTGGAAGCCGTAGATGGAGACGGAGTGGCAGCGTTGCAACGCCAACAAGATGCCGTACAGACCGGAAGTGGCTAAAAAGTTGACCTTTTGCGCCACGTATTCCACGAAATCCGGCGCGAACGCGTAGAGCTTTAACGGTTTCTTTTGCTTCGAGTTCCAAAACAAACCTTTGATGGCACTTTTCGCGCGGAAGTGGATTAAAATGCTCTCCTCCGTTTTCGGCTCGTGGAAGCCCCAGTTTTGGGTGTTGGTGATTCGGTACGTCGTTTTCGAGCCGACGTGCTTTTCAAAACCTCTCGTCGGAGCGCTATTGAAACGAAAAACCATGTCGTGGTTGTCGATATCACCGCCGTGTTCGTAATTCAAAACGATTCCCGACGAACCTACCACCGCGCACGTGCCGAAAAACGAACGTCCAATTTCGTCTTTTTTCGGCAAGATTTTCGCAAACTGAGAAAAGAGCGGCTCTTCGTTCGGGACGAGAATACGATACCCGCCATCGGGATCTTTCTCCTTCCCCGGCAACGTCACCGCGACCTGCTTATCTTTCAAAACTCGATCTCGATTGATGGCTAAATCGCCTTCGAATTCGCCCGTAAACGCTTTCAAGCAATCGAAACCTTTAAACTCCGTCGGCATCGGTTTCACCCGCTCGCACCCGTCGCCTTCGTACAACGCCGAACACAAGCATTCGTTCAACGTCTCGCTATACGCGCCGTGCTTGCCGCATTTTCTTCTTTTATTACCTACTCTGTTTTTACCGCTATTATTATTATTATTACTACTCGTACTACTCCTACTCCTCTCCGACGTATCGTCGATCTCCTCGTCATCATCGTCCTCGTCCTCAATCGTCGCCACGAGCGAGTACGGATTATTATTATTGTTATTGTTATTAGTATTCTTGGAACCACTCTTCGCGCCGCCCCCGCGTTCGTCCTCTTCCTCTTCCTCCTCCTCCTC
>Ga0114997_10004316_pt1 | contig 11040 bp, 12 predicted proteins | sample ArcticOcean_MG_C_2_FD_87045 | JGI IMG/M metagenome (GOLD analysis project Ga0114997, IMG submission 87045) | Marine microbial communities from western Arctic Ocean - ArcticOcean_MG_CB4_136 | ecosystem: Environmental > Aquatic > Marine > Oceanic | place: Arctic Ocean: Canada Basin | collected... | reverse complement strand
TTTTTAATTATTTTTTTTTTAACTGCTGATTTTTTAACTGTTTTCCTTACTGATTTTCTGGCTGATTTTTTGACTGTTTTCCTTACTGGTTTTACTGTTTTCCTTACTGGTTTTACTGTTTTCCTTACTGGTTTTTTAGTTGATTTTCTCGCTGATTTTTTAGTTGGTTTTTTGGCTGATTTTTTATTTGATTTTTTTTTATTCTTTTTCATGTTCTAAATAAGTTATAATTTATCAATTTATTATTTATAAATATAGTCTCTTGTAGCTGGTGTTGATGTATAATTTTTAGTTAATTGAAATTGATATACAACCTGATCGCCCCATTTAAAAGCACTTTCACAACTTGCCAAGTAAAACTCCCACATCCTAAAAAACTTTTCACCAAACATTTCAATAATTTTTTGTTTATTTGCTATACAATTTTCCTTCCAGTGCCTTAGAGTATGGGAATAATGCAATTTTAGTACCTCTATATCAGACACAACGAGTCCTGCTTTTTCAATAGGAGCTGTAACCTCGCTTAAACTGGGTGTATAGCCCCCTGGAAATATATATTTAGTTATCCAGGGATGAGGATCTCTTGGAGGATTAACAGAACCTATAGTGTGTATTAATGAAACACCATCTTTAGTAAGTAGCTTTTCCACCTGTTTAAAAAATTTCTTATAAAATTTCCTACCCACATGCTCAAGCATTCCAATGCTTACAATTCTATCAAATTTTTCATTTAATTCACGGTAGTCAATAAGTTTGAATGTTACTTGATTTTCTAAATTAAATTCTTTTGCTTTTTTTACACAGTGATTAAATTGATTTTCTGACAAAGTTATTCCTGTTACTTCACATTTTGTACTTCTTGCAATATCAATAGCTAACGATCCCCAACCACAACCAACATCAAGAACTTTATGATTTGATTTTATATTCAGTTTTTTTATTATATGTTTAATTTTATTATTTTGAGCAGTTTCTAAACTATCATTTTCATTTTTAAAATATGCACATGAATATTGTTTTTTTGAGTCAAGAAATAGGTCGTATAAATTATCTGATAGATCATAATGGTGCACAACATTCATTTTAGATTTTTTTATAAAATTAAAGTTTGTTAAATATCTGTAAGTTCCACTAAATTTATTTAATAGTTGGCTAAAAAAATTTAATTCACTTCTACCAATGTTCATAAGTGCTAGGTCTAAAAAATCTGTCAAAGATCCATTTTCAATTTTAATAGTTCCATACGAATAAGCCTCTCCAAAATACAAATCTGGTCGAAACAAGAGTTTGTAATGAAGTTTTCTATCTAATAATTTAATTGTAATAGGTTTCTTATTTTCTGGAGATCCTATAATATATTTTTTTGAATTTGCATCTATTAATATAAAACCATCTTTTTTAAATAATTTATTTAAAAATCTTGCTAATTGCATTTTATTCCACTCTTAATGATCCTAATTTAAAATTCAATTTATTTAGATCTTCCGTTAAAAAAATTTTATTTTTTTCACTTAAAAGACTTAAGGGTGGTAAAACATTTTTGTAAATAATGTCCTCATCTAGCATGAATGAATGCAAACTTGATATTAAATTAAACTGATCAAATACACTTCTAACTTTACACAACATTTCATTCACTGTCTGTAATTTCTTAGCATTAAAATCATCATACACTTTTCTAGAAATCGATGCGGTAACATTACAAGTGGCAGTAATAATACCAGAACATCCCAGTTCTAATCCTTTTAATAATTTTAGTTCAGAACCAGGCAGTATAGAAAAATTTTCTATTTTTAAATTTTCATAAAGATTATAAGAGCTGTCTTTAACGCCAACAATTTGTTCTGGAAATTTTTTAACTAACTCCTCAACACATGCAATACTAAATTTATATCCACATAATTTTTCAAAATTATATAAAATAATTCTACTTTCTGGTACTGCATCTATAATTCTTGAATAAAATTTAATAACATCTTTATCTTCATATTTATAATATGCTGGCGGCATAATCAAAAAATTATTGAATTTAATAGTTGAGGCTATTTTCATAAAATTTATAGTCTCTCCTAAAGAATTAAAGCCCGTTCCAATCAAATACTTATCTGCGTATCTACTATCTGAAAGATTATTAAGTAAATTAATTTTTTCACTAACTGGAATTAACTGAGCTTGACCAGTGCTTCCAAAAATAGCAACACCATGACAGCCTTGATCTATGATTTTTTCAGCATGTTTAATGGTTCTATCTATATTTAAGCTTAAATCTTCATTTAAAATTGACATGGACGCCGCATAAATGCCTTTAATTTTACTCATAAATAAAATTTATATAAAAATTAAAATTTAGTAAAGATGATAAAGTATTAAATGAAAATTTTAGCTATACAAAATAGAATGGGTATTGGAGATATGGTTATTTTTTTACCCTATATAGAAGCTATATCTAAAAAATTCGATACACCTGTAAGTGTTCTTGTAAAAGAAAATTCTAAAGCAATGCAATTTCTAGGTGATAATAAAAATATAGATAAAATAATTATCCTTGATAGAGACAATAAAAAAAGAGATGGCCGCCATGATGGTATCAAAGGTTCTTTAAATTTAGCAAATGATTTAAAAAAATATAATTTTGATAGAGTTTTTATTTTTAATTCCTCTTTTAGATTCAATTTAATATCAAAAATTGCTGGTATTAAAAAAATACATCAATACCCATTATTTAAAAAAAAAAACCAGCATGTAATTAATGCTGCTGAAGAATTTTTAAAAAAAGAAATAAAAATTACTGTCAAAAGTAATCCTCAAATTTCAATTAACGAAAATGATATAAAAAAAACCAAATTGAGATACAATATACAAAATAAGCAATTAAATATTTTATTAGGAATAGGTGGCTCTGGAGAAACAAAAAGAATTCCATCAAAAATATTTATCGAATTTATGGAACTTGTTTCTAAAAATAATGATTGTAGATTTTTTTTAGCAACTGGGAAAAAAGAAGAAGAACAAAAAATTTTAATTGAGATATTAACAACTCAATTTAAAGATAAATGTTTTGCTTTAGACAGTCTAGATCTAAAAGAAATATTGCCCATCATAAAAAATTGCAAAATTGCTATATGTAATGACTCTAGTTTTAGTCATTTGTCTTCTGCCTTGGGTATTGAAACAATTGTATTAATGTCCGATACACCATTCCTATATGGAAGCTATAGTTCCAGAATGCACCCTATTATTCCAGATGGAGAAAAATCTGTAACACATGATACTCTTGGTAAGAGCAGAATAAGCTCAAAAAAAATATTTTTAAAATTAAAGGATATTATTAATTAAGATATATTTTTTAAAATAACACTTTTAGCTTCATTCACAATTGCTGATAATCTTGAAGTTTCAGGCGATATATCTGGATGTATTTTTTTTTGGATCTTTATATAAGCTTTATTAACATCTTTAATTGAAACTTTATTATTAATATCTAAATTCAAAATTTTATATGCTTCTTCCAACGATAATGTGGAAGAATTTTTCTCACTTTGATTTTTTTTAAAAGAAAACCTGCCTGAACTTCTCAATGTTTGAATAAGTCTAAATAGTGCAACTAGTTGAAATAATGATAATCCTTTAAGCTTAACTATGGCTAAACTCAGCAAAACTAGTGGAAGAGATAATAAAAAACGGCCTCCAATAGCAAAAGAAAATGCCATAATGACAGATAAAATAAGGATAGATATTCTTACTGTCCTAGTAATTTTTTTAGAGGATACATTTGCAACATATTTTAATAATAAATAAAAAATGCTAAAAATAATTAGTGAATAAATAAGTATATTCATATATTTAATTTCTTCTAATGAAAATACCACAACTAAAGAAAAAACTAGAAATAAAAACGTGTCATAATGTTACTTGGGAAGATAATTATAGCTGGATTCATCAAAAAGATATTCTTGAAGTTCTAAAAGATAATAAAAAACTTAATACAGAGGTGCGAAAGTACTTAAAGGAAGAAAATTTATTTACTGATTATCACCTGAATAATACCAAAGATATCCAAAAAAAACTATTTGATGAAATTAAAGGAAGAATAAAATTAGATGATGAGTCGCTACCCTACAAAGACTATGACTATGAATATTGGGCAAAAACTACTACCGAAGGTAATTACTCAATTAAACTTCGAAAAAAGATTGGAACTGATACAGTTGAGGAAATTTGGAATGGTGATAAAGAAAAAGAAAAAATAAATACTGAGTACTTTGGTGTGGGCGATTTAGAAGTTAGTTTTAATGATAAGTATCTAGCATATTCTTTGGATATTAAAGGATCTGAATATTATACAATTTATATTAGAGATATAGATAGTAATAAATTGATTACTGAAAAAATTGAAGAAACATCAGGATCTATAACATTCAGTCTAGATGATAAATATATTTTTTATTCAAAATTAGACGAAAATCATAGGCCAAGAAAAATATTTAGGCATACTTTGGGAGCTCTAGTTAAAGATGATGAGTTAATATTTGAAGAAAAGAATGAGGCTTTTACGGTTGACATAGGTCTAAGTTCAGATGAAAAATATTTTTTTATAGTATCTTCTGATCATAATACATCTGAACAATATTATTTTGACGTTACTGAAATTTCACCGAAGCCTAAATTGATTAAAAAAAGAAAAGCAGGGATTCTATATTCGGTTAACTCTTGGAATGAGAAATTTTATAATCATACAAATGAAAATGCCGAAGATTTTAAAATTGATGTATCTGAAAATATACAGAATCCCAAATGGGAAAATTATATACCAGCAAAAGATGAAGTGCTTATTGGAGGATGTGTTTTTTTAAAAGAATGGGTTATTAGATCTGAAACTTCTAATGCCTTAGGTAAATTATTTGTCCGAAATATCAAAACAAACTTAGAAGAGGAATTGATATTTTCAGATGAAAAGGTTTATGTTCCTGAAATCTCTTTAACTCAAAGAGATAGAAATACTGATGAGATTCACTTATCTTATTCATCTCCAAAAACACCTTCTAAAGTTTTTTCATATAATATAAAAAATAAACAAAAAAAACTAATTAAAGAGCAAGAAGTTCCGTCTGGTCACAATCCTGATGACTACATAGTAGAGCGTGTCGAATGCGAATCTTATGATGGTAGAATGATTCCATTAACAATAACTAGACATAAAAAAACAAAGATTGATGGTTCATCAAATTTATTACTTTATGGTTATGGATCTTATGGAAGTTCAATGAGTCCGGGTTTTTCAACAACAAGATTAAGCTTGATAAATAGAGATATAATATGGGTTACAGCCCACATAAGAGGGGGGCTGGAAAGAGGAATGAAGTGGTGGAAAGAAGGAAAACTCTTAAATAAAAAAAATACTTTTGAAGACTACATAGCTGCTACAAAGTTTTTGATTAAAAATAAGTATACGTCTAAAAATAAGGTTATTGGTATGGGGGGATCAGCTGGAGGACTTCTTATGGGTGCTGTAATGAATCAGTCCCCAGAATTGTTTTTAGGAATAATTATGGCCGTTCCATTTGTAGACTCTCTTACAACAAATTTAGACCACTCACTCCCATTGACGATTGGGGAGTTTGATGAATTTGGAAATGCAAAAGATAACAAAGAACATTTTGATTATATTTATTCTTATGCACCCTATAATAATATAAAAAAGATGGATTACCCTCATATTTTAATTACAACAAGTTTAAGTGATAATAGAGTCTTGTTTGATGAGCCTACTAAATTTACTGCAAAACTTAGAGATTACAAAACTGATAATAATTTATTACTTTTAAAAACTGAAATGAATGCGGGTCATGGTGGAAAATCCGGAAGAGATGGAGCTATAGAGGAAATTACTTTGGACTATGCGTTTGCTTTAAAAATTTCAGAAAAAATATAGTCGGTGATATTATTCGCAAGTACTAAAAACAACCTTTTGAAGCAAAACCAACAACTATAGACTTGGAATCTATTTCAAATTTTCTCTCACATGAAATTCCATATTTTTTTGTTTTATAAACAAACTCAATATTGCCTTTTTCATTTCTAAAATCTTCATCTGGCTTTCCCATTGTCACTTGTAAATTATTTAAAGTTTTCCCAATGTACTTGCTTGATTCTTCGTTCTCTTTTTCAACCATTGAATCTGTTTTTTGCTTAATAGTTTGACAACTATTCAAAAAAATTAACAATGATAAAGTAAGAGTTCCAACAATAGATTTAATCATAATTTTATAATATCACGTAATCTTATCACAAATATAAACTTCTGAGTTGTAAACTGTTAATAAGCTTTGAATTTAAGAAGTATTTAACAAAAGAATCAAATATTTATAGAATCTTAGGAGGAAATATATGTTTGAAAATTACTTTAATTATAAAAAATACAAAACTGATTTTAAAACAGAAGTAATAGCCGGAGTAACTACTTTTTTAACAATGGCTTATATTATGTTTTTGAATCCATTTATATTGTCAGGTGAGTTTGCTGGTCCAGAAAAAGGCTTTTTTGAATTTGGAGCAGTCTTTACAGCTACAATAGTTGCAACCGCAATAGCTTGTTTTATTATGGCGTTCTACGGAAAAACATGGCCAATAGGTTTGGCACCAGGCATGGGAATTAATGCTTTTGTTGCGTTTGGAGTGGTAGCTGGAATGGGATACACCCCACAAGCTGCTCTAGGAGCGGTATTGGTAGCTGGTGTATTATTTTTAATAATATCTTTAACTCCAATTAGAGCATGGCTAATCAATTCTATACCAAGAAGTTTAAAGCTTGGAATTGGTGCTGGTATTGGACTGTTCTTAGCAATCATTGGTTTAGAAATTATGGGAGTTGTTGCTGATCATCCAGTCACACTTGTGACTTTGGGTGATATTAAAAATCCTTTAATTTTACTTGCATGTCTAGCTTTTGTTTCGATGATTGTTATGGAAAAACTTAATATCAAAGGAAATATCATTATTGCAATTATTGTTTTTAGTATTATTGCATGGTTGAGTGGGCTTGCAAAATTCAATGGTGTTGTAGGAAGTATTCCTCCAATGACTTATCTTTTTGATTTTGATCTTTCTGCTGCCTTTACTGCGGGAATGTCTACAGTAATATTTACATTATTGTTTATTGATTTTTTTGATACTGCTGGAACTTTAACTTCAGTTGCAAACGTTGCTGGAAAAGTTGACAGCAAGGGAAATGTTAAAGATATTGAAAAAGCAATGATGGCTGACAGTGTTGGAACTGTTGCGGGCGCATTAATGGGCACAACTACGGTAACAAGTTATGTTGAGTCTGGCGCTGGTGTAAAAGCTGGTGGCAGAACAGGAATGACATCACTAACTATTGGTGTTTTATTTTTGGCTTGCCTGTTCCTTTCACCTCTCGCTACTAGTCTACCAAAAGAAATAGATGGAGCAGCACTTTTATACGTTTCTGTTCTATTTGTAAGAAATATTACTGATATTGAATGGGATGATATTGGAGAGTCTGCACCTGCAGTGCTTGCGATGATTGCTATGCCTTTAACTTACAGTATTAGTAATGGTATTGCGCTTGCATTTATTTCTTATGCTTTAATCAGGTTATTTACTGGTAAGTTTTCAAGTACTTCCCCTGCAATATGGGTGATTGCTATACTTAGTGTTGTAAGTTTTGCTGTTGCATAAATAATTATTTATGGGGCTGGATTTAATTCTAGCCCTGTTTATTTCTTTCAATTATTTCTTCTATAGATAAGTCTTCGTAATATTCGGTTGGCTGAACAATCCATGGATCAGAGTTTAATTTTACCGAACAAAAATCTGGTTCAAAGGAAGAGGATTTTTTTTTCCACAAACATGCTGTTTTAACTTCATTTATAAAACTTTTTGTTGGTTCATAATTTTTTAACCATTCAATACTTTTGTTTAAAGTTAATCCCGTATCTGAAAGATCATCAATTAAAAGAACTTTATTAAAATCTTTATTTTCTGCTAAAGAACTAATTTCTCTTGCAAACATTAGTTTTCCTTGCTTGTCTTCCATTCCCTTTCCTGAATAACTCTGAATGACAATGTAAGCAATTGGCAATTTTAAAATTCTTGAAAGTATATCCAAAATTGGTGCGGCACCTCTCATAATACCCACCAAAACTGTAGGTTGATAATTTTTATGAATTTGTATTGCTAATTTTTCAACAATTTTGGTATATTCATCAAAGTTGATAATTAATTTCTCTGCCATGGAAATTTTTATCATATAAATAAAAATAAAAAAGAATAAAAATTATGAAAATATTTGATTGCTTCATGTTTTATGATGAAGAAATTTTGCTTGATATTAGATTAAATGTCCTAAATGAGCATGTTGACTATTTTGTAATAGTTGAAAGTAAGTATTTTCATAATGGAAAAGTTAGAGATCTAAAGTTTGATATTAAAAAATATGAAAAATTTAAAGAAAAAATTATATATATAGTTCATCAAGATAGCCCCTCTGGAATTTTAGAGATAAATAACAATGATGATGAGGGTACAAAATCACATAAATTAATATTTAATGCACATTTAAGAGAAAATGACCAAAGAAATAACATAGCTAAGGGATTGAGAAATGCAAATGATGAAGATTTAATATTAATTTCTGATGTAGATGAAATTCCAAACTTAAATTCTATAAATTTGCAAAAGATTAAGAGCGAAATCATTATATTTGAACAAACAATATTCTATTATAAATTCAATAGATTTTTACCCAAGTTTACATGGTATGGAACTAAATCTTGTAAAAAAAAATATTTAAAAAATCCACAATGGCTAAGAAATATTAAGAATAAAAAATTTTCTATATTAAGATTGGATACTTTATTTTCAAAAACAAAATATATAAACAAATCTTTTATAAAAAATGGTGGATGGCATTTTTCTAACATTAAAAATGCAAATGATATCCAACTTAAACTTAAATCGTATCTGCATCATAGAGATTATGAAGTAGAAGAGCTTGGAGAAAAAAAAATTAATGAATTGATAAAAAAAAATGAAACTATCTACGATATGTTTGGAGACAAGACTTCAAAAAAATATGGCGATGATAAAAGAAAAAAACTTGAAAAATACAATTTTGAAAAATTGCCTGAATACATTAAAAAAAATAAAGATAAATTAACTGAATGGATAGACTAACATGAAGGGTTACTGGATTGCAGTATATAAAAATCTAAAAAATTATGAGAACCTAAAAAAATATGCTGAAAAAGCTACACCAGCTATAAAGAAATATGGTGGAAAAATACTCTCAAGAGGAGGTAAGGTTGAAACAATTGAGGGGGACCCATCTCCTAGAACAGTTCTAATAGAATTCCCAAGCATGCAAGAAGCTTTAAAATGTTATAAATCATATGAATATCAGGAAGCTATGAAAATGGGCAAAGGAGAGTTTAATAGACACATTCAAATAGTAGAGGGAACTTAATACTGGATTGGCTCAGGATCTATGCTTCTCCAAAGATACCAAGTAGCAACAGAACAATAAGGAGAAAATCTTTTTTGTAATCTTTTGACAAAAGATGGAGGGGGTAAATAATTTTTTTTATAATTCTTTGATATTCCTCTTAAAAGACCAATGTCCTGAATTGGCCAAATATTTGAACGATTATAAGTAAACAATAATATCATTTCTGCTGACCACCTTCCAATCTGTCTTAATTGAGATAGGTAAATTATAGCTTCTTCATCTTTCATTTTCAGAATTAATTTAGGATTAAATGATTTATCCAAAGTTTGCTTTGCTAAACTTTTTATTCCCTTAACTTTTTGTCTAGTCAATCCACAGCTTTTAATCTGAGCAGTAGACAGTTTAGAAATTATTTTAGCATTTATCTTATTTTTACATTTTTTTTTAAATTTTGAAAAAATAGAATTTGCCGCCGCTACACTAATTTGTTGCCCAATAATACTCTTGCATAGTGAATAAAATACATCTTTTCTTGATGTTAGGATTATTTCTGAGGGAGACTTATATTTTTGAATTAAAGAAGACATAACCTTATCTTTTTCAGACAGGTATCTTTTTGCAGTACTCCAATATTTTGGAGTTTTACTCATGTCTAGTATTCGATGGTATTTCTTTCTTATGATAAATCTCTCTTCTAAGAATAATTAAAGAAGAAGTAACAACTAATAATGCACCCGATATTGTTTTTGTTGTGGGGATCTCATCCCAAATTAAATATCCAAAGATTATTCCAAAAACTAATGCTAGATATTTCAATGGTGATACTAGAGAAACTTCAGATAATTTAAAAGATTGACTAAGCCATAAGTTTGCAAATCCTCCTAAAAATCCAATCATACATAATAAGACTAGATCTTGCATATTGGGCATTACCCATCCGAAAGGAATTGTAAATAAACTTGCTAAAGTTATAACTATTGAAAAATTTAGAGCAATAAGCCAAACGGGTTCTGTTAAAGATAATTGTCTAATCGCAATGGCTACATAAGACAATCCCAAACAAAAAATAATTGGATAAATATAATATATATTTAAAGAGCCAAAACCAGGCTCAGTTATAACAATAATTCCTATAAAACCAATCGATACAGCAAACCATCTATAGAATCCAACTTTCTCACTCAAAAAATAGATTGAAAATATTGTGGTGAATATAGGAGCAGCAAAAGAAATGCTAACTACAGTAGCTAATGGTAAATTTCTTAATGCAATAAATATTGCAATTAAAGCTATCAATCCAAATAAACATCTTAAAAAATGTAGACCCAGTCTTTTTGTATAATAAAAATTTTTAATTCGATCTCTTGGCATTATAAAAAAATATATAACTACACCAAAAAACCCTCTAAAAAATAACACCTGTCCCAAAGGGTAATATTCTGACCATTTAACAATCAAATCCATAAAAGAAAATGCGCATACGGACATAAACATGTACAAAAAGCCTGATTGATTTTTAGTAAGCATAAGAATAATTTGTAGATTAAATTAAAGGATAATCAATGGAAATAGCA
>Ga0114997_10004315_pt1 | contig 11040 bp, 4 predicted proteins | sample ArcticOcean_MG_C_2_FD_87045 | JGI IMG/M metagenome (GOLD analysis project Ga0114997, IMG submission 87045) | Marine microbial communities from western Arctic Ocean - ArcticOcean_MG_CB4_136 | ecosystem: Environmental > Aquatic > Marine > Oceanic | place: Arctic Ocean: Canada Basin | collected... | reverse complement strand
TTCAGAAGAAGCAACAGCTTCACCAGTAGTAGTAGCCCATTCTTTTGCTGAACCAAGTGGAGGAGCTTGTGCGCCTACTTCTGAAGCATAAGACTTTGCTGAGTAGTCTGCGGTATCTACTGGTCCAGTTACATCAGTAGCCCAATCTTTTGCTGAACCTTTTCCTGATACATTAGTTACTCCAGTTCCTCCTGTAGCCCATACTTTTGCAGAATAATCACCTGAACTTTGGTCATCTATTCTACCTGTACTTGTAGCCCATTCCTTAGCTGATCCCTTACTTGCTACCTGAGTAACTCCTATTCCTCCTATAGCCCATGCTTTTGCTGAGTGAAGAGTACCACCTGTACCTGCTGAATTATCCGTATACACTTGTACTGGACCATTTACTTTTGTAGCCCAATCTGCAGTTTCTAATTTGTAATCCTCAGTATCTTCTCTGTAACCTAGTGTAGTATCTCTGTATCCTTCAATAAGAGTATTATGTGTATCAAGCTGTGCTTTATTTACTGCATCATTATTTGCAACTCCATCTGCTACATTCTCAACAACTTTACTTTTTCCATCAAACTTATCATTAGCAGCTAGTACCATTCCAGATATTGCTATATCCATAGCTTCCTGAGCTACATGGAGAGTCTGGTTAGTAGAAGCATCAAGATCTGTTTCTCGTATTACTGATCCTGGAGCAAAGTCAACTTCAGGAGTAGAACGATTTGAGATCCTTCTGATAATAACTTCTGCAGCAGAAACACTTGGAGTTAAAGATATTGTAGTAGGATTTGTTAAACTATTTACATAGAATCCATCTCCAGTAATTATAGTTCCTGCTATAGATAAACCTACTCCTTGAATCTTAGTTCCTCCAACTAGCACTTCCAAAGTCTCACCATTAGTAGGATCGTAGGAAGCTTTAACTAATGTGTATACATTAGATCCATCTGATATAGTTATAGTGTCATAACTAAATGGACCTCTTCCTGATAGTGCTGGCATTGTTTATCCTTGTAAGTTATTTATTCTATCTTGAGTTTTAACTGCATCTCTAAGTAGTGGAAATTTTCCTAACATTTTAAGCCACCCTCTTTGTTTATTTTCGCTAGTTTTTCTTTTAAATTGTTCATGCATTCTATTTTTAATTCTTCTTCTTTTCTCATCTGTGATATCATCATATTCTCCTTTATTTAATTGTTCACTAAATCGAGTCCAATTTATTTTTTCTTTTGTGTAAGGATCTCGGAACTCCGTAAAAGTAGAATTAAATGATTTTTTATTTGCTCTTGCTGTATATACTGCCCAAGTATATCTGTGTTCAGGATCAAGAGAAATTCCTGGTACTGGTACTTGCCATTGTCTTGCATCTAATAGTGGTACATTTAATCCAAGTGATAAATCTCCAGTAGTAGTCTTTACTTTTTGTCTAGTTACTATAGGTAATGCCATAGTAGCTAATGACCTTTTAAGAGTTCTTAATTTTAAATGAGGCATAAATTTTACTAAGTCTCCCTCTGGACCTACTACTCCATACAAATTCTGTCCTGCTTTAGGATGTCTTATATTAGTTCTATCTATTATAGATATTTTATGCATATCTTCTAGATATCTATGTACAGCATCATATAAAATACCAGCTTTTTGTGTTAGTTGCTCTCTTTTATCTTCACGGAATTTACCTCTTTCATCTTGAAAAATAGGAACTGGAGTAGCATCTGATAATGGTGGTCTATCAATTTTTTCATAAGTTTCTGCACTTGGTCCCATTACTGCAAAAGGATCAAATGATCTAGCTATACCTTTTCTTGCTGAGGAATGTTCAGTCAACCACGGAGATAAAAACGACATACCAAATTTAAGAGGTTCTCTCATCATTTTATCTAATCCATGACTTCCATAAGGATCAATTCCAGGAAATACTGACTGAGCTATTTTTTCTACTCCTTCAGCTGCTGGCATAGCTAATAACCAATCTTGAAAAGCATAAAGTACACGATGGAATGTTTCAGTATGTTTCTTACTAGCTTCTTCTTGTAAATTAATATCCATCATTTTGATAGCTTGTTCATATTCTATATGTGCGCTACCTATAATTGCTCCAAGAGCTAAATTAGCTCTACCATTATCTATTCTATCTAGTGGAACAGAATATACTTTTCCATCTCTATCATTATATTTTATTTCTAAAGGTCTTCCACCTTCTGCATACTTAACACTTCTATGGTTAGGATCAGAAGAATCTAATCCTTCCATGTGAAATCCTGAGCCATCATCTTTTAGAATTAATTTCTTTGCTAAACCATATCCTCCCCATATTACTAAAGTACCGAATCCCATTTTAGCTAGAACTTCCTGTTTGGCTGCTTCATTTCCAGCCATAATTTTGTCTCGTTCTGCTTTTCTAAGCATATCAATAAATTTAAGAGGACTTCTATCTATAGTATATTGTTGGGTAATTCCTGTCATAGTTCTAAGAAAAGGAAGCATTCCAGCAACAAATGCTTTAGGTGTATTAACAGCTATATTAAGTCCTGCTTTACCTAGATTTTCTCCTGTATTTTTAAGACTCTGTTTTACAAGTACTTCCTTATGCTTAATAGGATCATCTTTAGTAGCAACCCAGGGTTTTCCACCTCTTATATTTGAAGTTGTATTTTTTAGATCTTCTGCACCTTTAAGAAGATTTTTTCCAAATATGTATTTTTCTCCAGGTTTCTGCATTAAAGCAATTTGTGTTTCTTTCTTAACTTTTTCAAGAAGTTTATCACTAGGATTCAATATAGTATACATATATTCTTTATTAACTTCATCCATAAAGTCTGGTTTATATCCTATTATTTTTTTCTGACTTTTAAGAGTACCTTCATTAATATGTGATTGTCTGACTTTATTGAAAGCTTGGATCATTGCATGTTTATTGAGTTCCATTCTTTCTATAAAATTTCTCCAGAAAGCATCTCCTCCAAGAATTCCTCTTCCTGCCATTCCTCCTACTACTCCTGCACTATTCAGCATATATTTTATTACTGTTCCATAATCCCCTTTCATAAAAGAGGTTTCTAAATAATCACCAAAAATTTCTTCATTTATTCCTTTAGGTACTGCAATATCAATATCACCAAAAATTCGGATTGATTTACCACTACCACCTACTTGAGTTTTAGTAAGTTCATGTCCTAAGTTTACTGAACTACCTAAAGATTCACTTTGTAAATCTCTCATAGCTCTTCCTGCTGAAGCTACAGGACCTCGTGTAAAGAAGCCTCCTCCCATCATTTCATATAAAGCTTGACTAAATCCAAAAGCTTCTGCCTTTAAAGAACTCATTGTTATACCTTCCCCTTTAAATCCTAAGAAAGTTCTACCAGTTCTATCATGCCATTCTCTAGCAACAGTATTAAAAGTTACTTCTGCTACATTCTCGATTTTTCTTGTTCCAACATAAGTGAATGCACCTAAATGGGCTGCTAATTGCGTGACTGGACCAGAAATATATCCTCCAATCATTCTACCTTTAAGAATTTCAAACGTATGATAAAGAGGCCCTTTTCTTTCCATAAACGCTCTAAGAGCTGCAGGATCATCTATTTCAGAAACATGGTTAGCAACTTCTAATATAGTTTTTTTACCTGAATCACCAAAATAAGCTGCAGCTTTTAAGACATTTTCTTTAACTTCAGCAGATCCATTTACTAGCTGATTTCGTACTTGAAGAGTTCTACCTATATTAGATCCAACTACAGTATCAGTTTCTACTGCACGAAAATATTTAAAGGAATCTAGATAATGATTTACTAAATCTTCTGGTGTAGCTTTTGATCCTAAATTTTTTAAATTCTTTGCAGATTTAATATATGCTTTAGTCTCTTCCCATAAATATGTACGAATTGCAGCTTGAAGAGCAGGAAAGTTTTTTGTCATTCCTGCAAACTTTTCTAGGTATGCTCCATACTTTTCTGGACCTACCCATAATTCAACTTCTCTTTGAAGTCTTTCACTTTCTTCTAATGTTTGAGCATTTGTTTTTTTACCTTTTGTGTAGATAGTATCAAATACTGATGTTAATCTTTTAACATAATTTAAAGCATCTTGATCTGTGGTTATTTTATCTACATTAAGTATTCTACTGTGATACTCAGAAAATTCTTTTGGATTTTTTAAAAGATCATTAGCAAGTTTTGCTTTATCTTCCTCAGATAGACTGTTAAGTATTAAAGCTTGTTCATCTGCTACATCAGGTATTTCTAAAGTCTGTGTATCAGCTTTAGGTTTTTTAGGAACCAATGCTTTATTAACTATTACACCTTTTTCATTTACAGCATACCCTCTTTGATCTAGAACTTGTAGTAGTGTACCTTCCTTATCAGCTTTTATTAATTCTTGTAATTCTTGTTGACCATCGCTACGAAGAGCTTCAATACCTTCCTTATTTCCATATCTAGGTTTTCTGTCTGCTGCTGTTTTTGGATATAAGAATCTAGCTTTATCTAACCATTTAGAACCTATATTTAGCCCTTCTTGTCCTTTTTTAATTGCTTCTTCTGAAAACGATCTAGACCAATAATACATACCTCTACTTGCAGCTAATATTGCTGGTACAACATTATCAAAACCAGCCACATCAACAGAAGCATTATAAAAGTTTTTAAGATACTTCATAAATGTAGTATCATCAGGAGCTGCTGCAGTCATTCTAGCGTACTTAGGAGGCATTCCTAATTCTTCTAGATGAGGTAGAAGTCTATTTTCAGGAGACATTGTAGCTGTTACTCCTATAGTTCCTCCTATTCCTGTTGCTACTGGTTTTGATTGGGCAACTACCTTACCCCATTTTAATAATTTATCAGTAGCAAATTTCCAAGCATGTTTACCTCCGACTACTCCAATACCATATTCTCCTATGCTTGCTACAACTTTTCCTGAAGGAGTTACTGGCTCTAATTTTTCTCCTACATAAGTATTCCATTTAAACATTTCATCAGCATCTCCTCTAGCTTTTAGTTTAGCTTCTTCAGATGAAAGACCTTCTACTTGTTCGTAATAAAAAGATATGTAATTATCAAGAGGTCTGAGTCCAGGAGGATTTACAATTAATTCACTAACATTACCTACAAATTCAGCAGTAGAATATCCCACATTTCCTGCTATATTATGTAAATCTACTGCAAAATCTCCTATAGATTTACCTGTTCCTACTCCAAAATCTTTTAGTTTTCCTGCTATACTCCAAGTAGATTCAAGGTAGTTTCCTTTTGGTTCAAATATACTTCTATTTTCCTCAAGCCATACATCTTTTAAATATTCTTTTAATATTTCAATTCCAGGAGATGCATTTCCACGAGGTTGAAGTATCTCTAATTGTTGTAATAAAGATAATGCTACTGGTTTTTTATTTTCATCAATTTCAAAAGAACTTTGATGAGGGCTAGATAAATCTAATCCTCCATAAATACCAGTTTCTCTATTAAAAACATTTTCTTCATTTTGCATCCAAGATATTACTTGATGCATGTTTTCAGCACTATTTTCTGACTTACCTACAGTCATGAACAAATCTAATAAGGTATGGTAATTAACTACAACTTCTTCAGGAAGTAGTGCAGGAGTAGGAGATGCTTCGGCTTTTAATGCTTCTGCTTTTTCTTTTTCTTTTTGCTGATGTGCAGCTCTTCTATCACCTATTTCACTACTAAGCATTTTACTATATGCTGTGGCAGCTTCAGAAGACTCAAAACTAAGGTAATCATCTTCCATTACAGATTTATTGTAAGCTTCTTGAGAAGATAATTCAACTAGATTTCCTTCATCATTTTGTCTTACAGTAGGAAACAACATCTCTCCACCCATTCCATCAGGTCTAGTATTTGCAGAGGTAGTGTGAACAACTCCAACATCTTTTAAAGCAGGAGTTGTAGGATCAAATGCTCTTTCTAACCATGCAGGTCTTTTTTTACCACGGAATGATTTATTTATATGTTCCTGAGTCAGCGAGAATTCTGGATCAGGTTGCATTTTTAAAGCTCCAGCTTCATCATACTGATTTCCTTTTATAGTATAATTATCTGTTGGTTCTAAAGTTTCAGCCATTCTTAATTCCTAGTAATTCAAGTGCGTTTTGATTTTCTTGTTTATTCTGAAATTCAATATTTTTATATACATATCCTCCAAAATATTCAGTTATTGATTTTACGTTTGAGTCTGTTGTTGTCTCGTTTGTTGGAGATGTTTCTGCATCTTTTGTATCTGTTTTACTAAGTTTTATTTCTTTTTCTACTTCCTGTTTATCTGCTTCTTGTTGAGCTTCATCATATTTAAGTTTATAAATTTTATACTGACCTCGCCAATCAGAATCTGGATGTCCTCCTTCATCTGGTGAAAGATCAGTATTTAATAAATTTCCTGCAATAAGTTCTGCTTTCTCTAATTTCTGAACATCAGATAAATCTGAAAACTCAGGAGATTTTGTAAGTGCAGTAATTTTTCTTTCATATACTTTTCTAACTCTTTCATATAAATTTGTAGCTGTTCTTCCACCTAATTTTAAGAACTCTTCATTCTTATCAAATTTATCAAATTTTCCTAGAAAGGCAGAACGTATTGTTTTTCTACCATGAACCACAGGAGAAATAGTAACAGGACTTCCAGGAATTTTAGTTTTTAATTCATGTTGTAAATCTTCATAAATTTGTTGAGGAACTTTAAAACCTGCATAATCTGTTCGTAAGTCTGCTTCAATATCTTTAATTGCATCTTTTAATAAATAACCTTGTAAGCCTTCTAATCCTTTTATCTTATCTTCAAATTTAATAAATGTATTTGGATTAAATTCTGGAGAACTTATTGTAGGTACTTTTCCAGATGATTTAGTTTTGGAATCATCTAATCTATCTAATAGTGCTAGTCTTCTTTCATCAGGAAAAACATTCAATTCTGTAGGATCACCATCTGAATCATAATGTGTATAAGTTGCTTCAATAGCTTCCTTAGTTGTATCATAGTCAGTTTCTGACCAAGATTCTTCTAACCCTTTAATGAACTTCTGAGCAGTTGTTATCTTAGTATTACGATCTTCTTCGCTATCTTTTATCTCAGTTGCTCTTATTTGTCGTTCCTTTTCTTTTTCTTCTTCAGGTAATTTATCTTGTAAATATTTTTCAGTCTTTACTATTTCATCTAAAAAGTTTCTTTTTGAAGGATCTAATTTAGCAGCTTCTAAAAATTCTTTATCTAGTTCATAATTAGTTTGTACTCCTCTTAATGAAATAAGTCCGTCCTTACTACCTAGTTCTTTAACACCATTTAGAATAGATCCAAATTTTTTCCAACTCTTATCAAATGATTTTAAATTTTGTAAATCTTCTTTTAAAGATTCCTGAGTACTACGTTTATTTCTAATCTCTGTTATTTTAGTCTGAAGAGACATTTTCAAAGTCTCATTATTAATTTTGTCTATTTTCTTTTGAAGAGATTTAATATTCTTTTCACTAACTTCTTCTATATTAAATTTTTTTGCATCTTGGATAAATGCAAAGAAAGATGATGTTTGTTGTTCATCAGAATAATCTTCTTCTTCTTGTTGTAGAGATTGTAATTCTGCATCTAAAGCATTTTTGGCATTTAGTCTATCTTCTGGACTTATTTTTAAATTAAGATCTAATGTTCTTTTTCTACTTTTTATAGAGTCTTTAAACTCTTTAAACTTCTTTGTTCTAGCTCCCTCTTTGGTTCGTTCAGTATTTCTGATATCGTCTGCTAAACTTTTATACTCAATCTTTTTTAGTTCACTTTGATCTTTGCTAGTCTTTTTAAAACCTGTTAGTTTTCTATCAGTACCAGCATTTTTAGTTTTTAAAGCTTCTTCCTTAGTATCCAAAGCTCTAATTTTAGCCATTTGAACTCTGGGATCATCATTACTTGAAAGAATTTTACTTTCTTCTATACCTATATCGTCTAAAGTTTCAATAGATGTGCTTAAATTAGCGGTAAAATTATTTACTACTATTTGTTCTTCTTTAGTTAAAGGAATTACTTTAGTTGTAACAGTTGGATTTCGTAATTCAATTAATAAATCAGAAACATCATCTAAGAACTGCTGATCACCTCTATCATAAAGATGAGTTTTTAATAATTTTCTTTCTAATAATGCTATTTGACTTTCATCAAGTTCTCCTTTTGCTCCTTGTAATTTTAAATTACGAGCAGTAGCATGTATGTTATTAATATATCGAGTATGGTCTTCTTTAATTTGTTTTGATGTTTCTGAGTTCTTACTTTCTTGATCAGTAGTAACTTGATTATATCTTTTATCATATTCCTCTTTTAAATTTCCATATTTAGTTCCTATTCCATTAGCAGTATTTGGATCTAATTCTAATAATCTATGAACATCAGGACTTTCAAAAATAGATTCTAAACTTTTAAATACAGGACAATTAACGGAATTACATAGAAGAAGTTTATCATTAAAGTCTTTAATAAATGCTCCATGAACTTCGTTATAGGTATAGATGCCTCGTTTTACACCATTATCATCAACTTGTGTACCTCGTAACTCTTCTATTGAACTTAATAAATTTGAAACTGCCGATATTGGTTTCCGAGTTGATTGCTTGTTTTGATTTCTCTCTCTTGGTCCTTGTTGTGGTATTGTTTCTAATGGTAAACCATCTGTTCCATAGGTATCTCGCATCTTCTCATTATGATCATTAACAGCATCAGCTAAACCTTTTCCTTTTAGTGTATCTCTGAATCCTTGATCAAGTTCTGCTATCTTTTTCTCATGTGCAGCATAGTTTACTTTATCTGCAAATTCTCCAAAATGAGGAAGCATTGATAATTCATTTTTATACCAATCATCTTTTTGATTAGTTAAAGCTTCAACTGCAAAGTCTTTAAATGATAATCCATTTGCCGGATGTCCTTCTTTGTTATATCCTGCTTCCCATACAGCATAGAATCCGTTTACTTGTGTATCTGCCCTATTATTTAAGGAGTTCTGAAACTTATCAACTTTTCGTTTAGTAAAAGCTAATTCATATTCTTTTTTGTAAACTGGATTAACAACATCAGCATTACTTTTGTTTTTTACACGATTTCCTTTAGTATCCTTTCCTCCTATAGGTGCTTCTCCAGCTTTAACTCCTTCTGCTCCATGTGCAGTTTCCCAATTTTCTCCTCCAGATTCTATAAGTTTTCTTTGGGCTTCAACTCTTAATCTTGTTTTCTCTGAGTCAGCACGTTTTTGATCTATATCATCTTGGATCTTATTTTCTCTTTCTTCTTGTGCAGCATCTCGTCTTGCTTTAGCACTTAGATCACCTCCAAAATTTCCTAGATCTTTAGCAAAATTAGCTAAATTTGAAGTTGATTCATCTGGAGTAAACTGACCTTGATTAAGGTTAGCTACTTGTCTTGAGGCAGCTCCTGAAGAACCTAATTCTCTATACTGTTGTGCCATTTATTATAACCTATCCATCATGATTTTGCATAAGCAGAAGCTAAGTCCATAAATAAAGCTGCACCTCCATCTCCACGCCTATAGCTTGTACTATCAATAGAAGCTTGTGCATCAAGAAATGCCATATCCATTCCAAATTTTATTTCCCTTTGATTCATTGCAAGTTGTTGGTATTTTACATCCTGATTTTTAAGAAATGCATTCTCTTGAATTAGTATTTCTCCAATAGATCTGTCAGTAAATGCATCTGTACTCTGTCCTTCTGGACCTCCTGTAGCTTTAATAGATGCTACTCTCCTCATCTTTTCTAATGAATTAGAAACTTTTGTATCTGCAGTAATGTTTTCAGTATTAATTTTTTGGCGATCAATATCAACCATTCCTTGTCGGGAATTACCTGCTTTAATTCTTAATGCTTCTACAGTATTCTTATCTTTTTTATTTTTCCACCAATTATATTCAGAATTCTGTTTATTTCTAGCATCCTGCTTCATTAAAGCACTAGCACCCATTATTACCAAAGGCCACGCCATATATTATCTATCCGTTATATTTTTCAAATTTAATAAAAGGAATACTTAGAAATCCATAATTATCTATAGTCTTTGTCAAGCTAAATCCTAAGTGTTGTAACCAATTTATAGATTCTTTATTTCTTGTATCTACATAGTTATGCATTGAAGGATACATTTCTCCCATGTGTTCAATCCAAGATTTTGTAGACCTAAGAAAGTTTCGTAAATTCTTTTGTTTCCAAGAATCAAAATAATTAGTTCTCAAGAACCACGGAACACCATCTCCATTAGGCTCTAAACCTACTCCTCCGATCCCCAGAAGCTCCTCCTGAGCAAAGTAACAGACTAGTTGATCTGAACGCATTACTGAAGAAAGTAAAGCTGTCTTAGGAGAGCATCCTGATGTTGCATATACTTCTTCTTTGTCTACTGGACACATGTTATCTGCTAAGAGATCTATAAAAGAAGCTTCAAAAGACTTTATATGATCTTTGTAGTACATACCTATACTCTTTGACTTCTCTTATGTAGGAACCCTTCCCATTCTGCACTCTGAAAGGCACATGGAAGATACTCATTATTTTCCAAGATTATGTTACAGTTACTTGCATTAGTCATAACAGAACTCTTGAAGGTTCCTGAGAGTAATTTATACTGTCCAAGAGAAGATGTATTAGTTATCATTCCAGAGAAATTCTTAGAGTAGTTTGTTCTAGGAGTAGAAGATATAACTGCTCCTGCATTATCAGGATCAGGAATTGAAATTGTTCCTGGAGTTACATTAACTTTTACATTAAAGAAACCAGTTTTGTTATAGAGTAGGTTAATATTTCTTATCTGAAGCTTTGCTGTCTGTACAGGAAGCTCGTTCTCTTTATGAATAAACCTAGAGAACTCATATTCAAAGGTGTATGGAATTCCTGCATAGACTACGTTAGAAGAATGAGCAGCAAGGTACTCATTTACCATAGTTTGAGTTAAAGATGCAGTAGAAGAAATTAATTTCCTTGCATTGTCCGTAACATATACTATGTTGATTGGAATATCAGCGTAATATGGAAGATTAGAAGCTAC
>Ga0114997_10004314_pt1 | contig 11040 bp, 10 predicted proteins | sample ArcticOcean_MG_C_2_FD_87045 | JGI IMG/M metagenome (GOLD analysis project Ga0114997, IMG submission 87045) | Marine microbial communities from western Arctic Ocean - ArcticOcean_MG_CB4_136 | ecosystem: Environmental > Aquatic > Marine > Oceanic | place: Arctic Ocean: Canada Basin | collected... | reverse complement strand
TTACCCTTTAATTACTAAAGAAAAAAAAATTTTAAAAATTTTTCAAAATAAAATCAAAAAAAAAGTATTAATCAAAAATAATGTAGTCATAATGGCGGGGGGCTTGGGTAAAAGATTAAGACCTTTAACAATTAAAATTCCAAAGCCACTTATAGAATTGAATCAAATTCCAAATATTGACAGAATTATAAGACAGATGCTTTCTCAAGGAATTCATAATTTAATCATTTGTTTAAAATATAAAGCTAATCACATAAAAAAATTTATAAAAAAACAAAAGTACAATGCAAATATTAAATTTATTATAGATAAAAAATTTCTAGGTACAGCAGGTCCGCTAGCAAATGTTAATTTCAATAATAATTTACCCTTTTTTTTACTAAATAGTGATTTAGTTTTTGATTTAGATTTTAAGGAAATGATAAATTTTCATAACAAACAAAAATCTGATATGACGGTATGTGTAAAAAATAAAAAATATCAAATACCCTTTGGAGTAATTAAGACTAATGGAAAAAAAATAATTGAAATCAATGAAAAACCAAGTCATGATTTTTATCTAAATTCTGGTATTTACTTAATAAAACAAGAAAACTTAAATAATCTAACTAAAAATAGATTTTATACAATTGTTGATTTAATAAATTTATTAATAAAAAAAAATAAAAATGTGACACCTTTTGAACTTTATGATGATTGGTTTGATATTGGAACGTTAAATGATTTAGAAAAGGCACAAGAGCACTTAAGAACAATTGAAAAAAAAAATTAGATAATTTATGTTATATGGAAATATTTTATATTTTATTCATAAATATATTTTTTAAGCTTATGATATCCATCTAAATATTTAAATTGATTTAACCTTTTAATTAAATTTAATTTATCTTTATTATTAATTGGTATTGGCTGCATATTTTTGTAAAATTGCTTAATTGTTGCAAGTTTATAGAATAGGCCACCTGGAGAAAAATGTTCTTTAACTTTTTTTTTATTATCAAGCATATAGCCCAGATGAAAAATATTAATATCTACTTTTTGTTCATTGGGTCTGTAAAAATTATTTTTTCTAAAACCCATTCCATCATCAGTGCTTACATAGCATTTTCTTTTGAATATTCTCATAAAATCGTTGTAGGCTACAAATTGTGGATCTCTAATAAAATTAAAGTTTTTTACTAAATGTAAAAAATTCAAATTATAGTGATCAAAATTTTCTTTATATAGATCTATTTTATCCTTGTTTATTGTATCAAATAATTCATCAGCACACATACAAAGTAAATATTCGGACCTACTTTTCGTGCTCAAATAATTAAATCCATCTGCAACCCACCTACCATGCGCATGTATGTTATCTGTCGTTTTTGTTTTAAAATCAAAAAAAATTATTTTGATTTTTTGTTTATATTTTGATTGTTTTAAGTAATTATTTAATAATATTTCATAATCTTTATTAAACGAATTCTGATCGATACCAATTAAAAATTCATCTACAAAATCCATAACACTCTCAAAACAAATATCAAAAGGATAGATATCTAAACTTTTTAGCAGACCAATTCCACCTATTTTCAAATCATTGTTTTCATTTAATAAATTTTCTTTTGAGTAAAGAAAATATTTTTTAACACTATGGCTATTAATGGAGTTGATTTTACCAAATTGATCAAAGATGTAATTGAAAAATTTATTTTCTAAATAGTGATTAATTTTTTTATTTGATAGTATGATATCATATTTTTGAAGTGATGATTTATAATCACTTACATTATCCAAATTACCATCTAGTATTAAAACTTTGTGATATTCTCTATAAGTATTTAGTTTGTTAAAAAATTTAACTTTATTATTTAAAAAGCTTATACTTTTTGATTCTTCATTTTTTTTTTTTGAAAAGATTACTATTTTTGCACCAAGTGTTAAATTTAAGAATTTTAATAATAGATTTGATTTTGGTTTGTAAATAAAAAAAACTGTATTTCCTTTTAAAAAATTTCTTAATGACTGTAAATAATGCACATCATAATTTATTTCATTTATTAATTGTATTTCATGTAAATTTTTCCAATCTAAATTTACTTCAAAATTCCCCATAGTTATTGGTTTGTACAAATTTTTATTTAAAAATTTTAATGTAAAAAAAAAAATAAGTAAGTTTTTAATATAGACAAATAAATTATTACTTATTAAATAGTATTTAATTTTTTTTAATAGAATGATCATTATTAATATTTATTTATTTCGATTAGACTATTATAACCGGTGATAGTTATTTTAGGATCTATAATAAAGAATATTTGTAAACTAATTTTATAAATTATCATTAATAATTTGGTTTATAGTTATTTTTGAACGCCAACCTAGCTTTTCAAGTTTTTTAATGTTAGCTACTAAGTCGCCTCCTCTTTTGCTATTATGAATATATATATCTTTTTTACTTTTTAATAATTTGTGTATTCGTTTAATAATATTGAATAAAAAGCGTGGTTTGCCAGACGCAATATTGTAAATGCCCTTGGCATTTTTTTTGTATAAATTATTAATTGCATCAATAATTTCTGATGTATGAATGAAGTCTCTTCTTTTGTTTAAGTTTATAAATTTCAATTTTTTTTTTTTAGATTTTATTTTTTTGATGACTGAAGGAATAAAATAATCTGTATTTTGATTTCTATCTGTAAAAGAAAATATTCTTCCAATACATAGAGTTGAAGTTGAATTAGATTTATTTATTTTTTTGATAATATATTTTTCTGCTTCAAATTTAGATTTTCCGTATAAATTATGCGGTAAGATTTTAGAATTTTCTTTTAATTTATTATTTGAAAATTTATATACATGTGAGGTTGAGGCAAAAAAAAACCAACATTTTTTTTTATATTTTATAATTGCATCTGTAATATTTTTTGTTCCATAAAAATTTACAGCATATGCGTTTTTTTCTCTTGTCAATTTTTTTTGCGAAACTGCAGCAGCAAAGTGAATAAAAATATCAAAATTATATTTTTTAATCCAACTAAACACTTCTGATCTGTTAGTTATATCAACTTTAAATTTTAGGAATTTGTTATTTTTATTTATTTGTATAAATTTTCTTCCTAGTACACCTGTAGATCCAGTTAAGACTATTTTTTTTTTATTCATGATAAATTCTCTTTAAATAGTCTATTAATATATCTTTTTTAAATACTGTTTGATTTGTTCATTAGTTTTTTCTTTAATTTTTTTTTTGTTTAAATAATATGTTTTGTACCATTCATATGTAAATTCAATTCTATCATTTACTGATAATAAGTATTTTTTTTTAAGAAAATTATTTATTTTATTATTATTAAGATTAAGAAATTTTTTTTCCTTAATCTTAGTTTTGTATTTTTGAACTTTTAAATTTATTTCCTCAGTCTTAAATTTAAAAAGTTTTATTAAAGAAATTACTTTTATATTTTCATTTTTAGAGGGTCCAATATTCCAGGCAGAAAATTTATTTCTTATTTTGTGACTTTTTTTTAATAGTTCAATAATATACTTGCATACTTCAAATACACTTATCCAAGGCCTTGTCGAATGGGGTTGTCTAATTTTTAATTTTTTTTTTTTAAATATAGAAATCATAATATCGGGCACAATTCTATTTTTACCCCAATCACCTCCACCAATAATATTCCCAGATCTAATGTTTATATATTTATTAGAATTTTTATTGTTTTCTGACCATACTTTTGAAAGCATATCACCACAACTTTTGCTAAAGCTATAGGGATCAGAACCAAATAAAGTTGCATTTTCATCAAACCTTTTTTTTTTATTATTTGAATTCTCATAAACTTTATCTGAGGTAAAATTTACAAATATCATATTTCTAAAATGATTAGTTTTGCTTAATAAATTAAGTGTGATTAAAAAATTATTTTTTATAGTATTTTCTTGATTTTTAAATGCCTCATATACTATTGCTTGAGCAGCAAGGTGAATAACTATATCAATTTTTTTATTTCTAAAAAAGTTAGTAAGCTTTTTAGTATTGTTTAGGTCAAAACAATAACTTCGTATTTTTGAATTTAAATTCAATAAGTTAAAAATATTATTTTTATTTTCTTTATGTGAAATACCATAGATTGTCTTGCATTTTTTATATAATAATAAGCTTAGCCATGAGCCCAAAAAACCTTTGTGACCTGTTATTAAAATTGTTTTATTTTTAAAAAATTCCATTATTTACCATATCTTCCATAATGGTTTTTTTCCCCACAACTTATTTAAATCTTCTTTATCCCTCATGGTATCTAGGCAGTGCCAAAAACCATTATGTTTATAAGCTGCTAACTCGTTTTTTTTTGCAAGAACTGGAAGACAATGTAATTCAAAAATATTTTTTTCATTTTTGATATATTCAAAAATTTTAGTTGAAATTACAAAAAAGCCACCACTTATAAAATGATTATTAGGCTTTTCTTCAAAGCTTTTTACTCTATTATTATTAAGTTTAACAATTCCATATTTTGAATTCGGTTTCACAGCACTTAAGGTTACAATCTTATTCATTTTCTTATGTAAATTTATTAATTTTATCAAGTTAATATTTGACAACCCATCTCCGTAAGTTAGTAAAAAATTTTTATCTTTGATTACATGTTTTTTAATTTTTTTAATCCTACCACCTGTCATGGAGTCTAGTCCTGTATCAACCACCGTTACTTTTGCTTTGATGCCACTTTTCTTGGAAAAAAAATTTTTTAACAATTTTTGTTTATATCCTGCACAAATTATAAATTCACTAAAACCAAAAGCTTCATAATATTTGATGATATGCCAAATAATTGGTTTATTGCCAATTTTCACCATTGGTTTTGGCTTATACTTACTCTCTTCAGATATTCTAGAGCCTCTGCCCCCTGCTAATATTACTACTTTCATGATTTTAAGTTTTTTTTATGTTTATTAATAAATTATATATACTATAAAATCTTTTAATTTCACATGTAATCAGACTAAAAATAATGAAAAATAAAATTATTATTTCAAATAAAGGTGTAACTAGTAATGAAGATAAAGTATCCCTTTTTATTAAATGGAGATATTTTCTAACTCAATTAATTATAAATAAATTTAAAAACTTTTATAAACAAACGATTTTAGGTCCTTTTTGGGCTATAATTAATCCAATAATATTTTCTGGTGTCTTCACGGTAATTTTTGGTAAGGTAGCGAACTTACCAACAGATGGAGCACCTCAATTTTTATTTTTTTTTAGTTCCGTGATAATATGGAATTTATTTAGATCATCATTGAGCAGCAATGTGGATTTATTTGTAAGCTCTCTACCTATTTTTAAAAATTCTTATTTTCCAAGAATTCTAGTGCCCCTGGCAAACTTAATAGAATGCTTAATTATTTTTTCTATTCAAATTTTTATATTTGTTTTTGCAATTTTTTTTTACAAGTATAAATTTAATTTTACCATCTCAATTGATTTAATTGATTTTTTAAAAATTTTTATAATTCTATTTTATATTATTATTTTATCTTTCTCGTTTGGATTAATTTTTTCATGTTTAAATTCTAAATATAGAGACATTCAACATATGGTAAATTTTGGAATGCAATTTCTATTTTATGGAACTCCAATTGTATATTCAATTAGCATGATACCTGAGAATTATAAATTTTTTTTTCTGGTTAACCCTTTAGTGTATCCGATTACTTTATTTAAAAGTATTACTATAGGTTCACAACCACCTGAAATTGATTATATTTATTCAAGTATAATAATACTCGTCTTAGCTCTACCAATTTCATTGAAATTTTTTTCTTATGTAGAAAGGCACTTTGATGACTACATATAAAAAAAAATTATTAGAAATAAAAAATGTTAATAAAATTTATAAATTTGGAACAATAAATTATTCAACTTTGATTGATGAGATACAAGAATTTTTTTCAAATATTTTTAAAAAAAAAAAAAGTTATATGACGAGGAGTGCTGATAATAATTTATATTTCAATGAAAAAATCGCTAATAAATCTTTCTTTGCCTTAAAAGATATAAATTTAAGTGTTTATGAAGGACAGGCGATTGCAATTTTGGGAAAAAATGGTTCAGGAAAAACAACATTGCTTAAATGCATTTCAAGAATATGCTTTCCCTCAAGTGGGCATATAGAAGTTAATGGAAGTATAGCACCAATATTAAATATAGGTAGTACAATCAATCCAGAACTTACTGGTTTAGAAAATATTTTTTTTATTGGAGCAATGTATGGTATGAAAAAAAAAGAGATACAAATAAAACAAAACCAAATAATCAAATTTGCAGAAATCGAAAAATTTATAGATACACCTGTAAAAAGATATTCTACTGGAATGAATGCAAGATTAGCTTTATCAATTGTAATTCATTTAGATGTTGATATTTTTTTGGCTGATGAAGTTTTAACAGTTGGAGATCAAAATTTTAAAATGAAATGTATTAAGAAATTTAAGGAATTACTCGAAAATGATAAAAAATCAATCATTTTAGTGTCTCACGAAATAGAACTTGTAAAAATGATATGTACTCACGCCATTGTAATCATCAAAGGAAACTCCTCTAAATTAATGCAAATTGACGAAGCTTATGATTATTATAATAACTTAAGCAATTAACTTTTTACTTTATGATAAGGTCTTGTTTTTCCATCCACATCTTTTTTTATCCAGAATCCATTTTTTTTTGACCAGACTCTTTTATCTCTAAATTTATCAGCGTAATAATAAAATTCATCCTCAGTCATTTCAACATAATCACACCAGCCACTTAAATCTGATGGTTTGATATGATCATATTTTAATACAAGTTTAATACCTTCTTCTTTTGTTATATTGTTTAACCTTACTTCATAATTTGCGTGATCAGTGCCTCTACCAAATCCAAATTTAATAAATTTTAAGTAATCATGGATACCATTTTCATGCATATCATCTACATTTGAAAAAGTTCTAAAAGTTCTATCAAAAGGTTTTAACCTTTCTTTCCATCCATAATTTTCTTTAGCAATTTTATAATTGAAGTTACCATCATAAAAAAAATAATTACTTAAATAAATTCCCCTAACACCAACTTCTCTTAGCTCTTTCTCCTCTGGGTAAATGTATGTCTCCAAATCTTCTTTAGTTAATTTATCTTCTTTTAAATTTAGAAAATCAGGCCAATCATAGCCATGTTGATCATGCTCATATCTATACTTTGCAGTATACTCAACAAAATCATTTATTGAATGCATACCTCCTTGCTCAGTAAACCCCTGATCACCCCATAATATAAGAGGTGTTTTTAATTTAACAGCAATTTTGTTTGGATAAGTAGTTATACCCATATGATTATGCATATTGTTATCACCCATTTTTTTAAGACCAATTCTGTGCATTTTTTTTAAAACTTCATCTGAGGGTGAGTGAATGATATGATCAAATCCGAAAATTTTTTTCATATTTCCAAGGTTAAACTCACCTTCAGACAAATATCTTTTTGAATGGTAAGTAACAAGAACTGCCTTTAAATCATATTTTTTTGCTAAATGTGCTGCAAAATAACTATCTTTTCCACCACTTACAGGAATAATACAATCATATTCATGCTTATTTTTATAATTTTTAACAAGTTCTAGAAATAATTTTTCTCTTTGAGACCAATCAACACTGTCTTTTTTTTTAGAATATAAACAGCCCGTGCAAATTCCATCATTATTAAACGAAATTGGTATTGGATTAACTTCTTTAAATAAACACGTTTTACAAAATTTCATAGTATATACAAATAACGTATGTATATATATTCATTACGAAAATTATGCAAATTGGAATTATAAACACTAAAACTTCAAATATTAAATCAGTAATAAATGCCTTAAATTATTTAGGTTATAAAAAATTTAAATTAATCACTGAATTTACTGATGAAAAATTTACACATCTTATTATGCCAGGAAATGGAAATTATAAATCTAATATGGATATAATATATAAAAATAAATTGGATAAATTAATTATAAAACACTATGAGGATAACAAATTTTTTTTTGGAATTTGTGTTGGAATGCAAATCTTATCGACATATGGTTTTGAGACAAAAAAAGAGAAAGGACTTAATATTATTGAAGGTGATGTAATTAAAATTCCAACAAAAAGTCTTAGATTGCCCCATATAGGTTGGAATGAATTATGTATTACTAAAAAAGATATTATAACTAAAGATATAAATAATATGAGCAGTTTTTACTTTTTACATAGCTACTATTTTGATATTAAAAATAAAATAGATTTAATTGGGACAGTTTTGTTTGATAAAAATCTACCAGCTATTATTAAAAAAAATAACTTTTATGGAGTTCAATTTCACGCTGAGAAAAGTCAGTATAATGGGCTTAAATTAATAGATAAATTTTTAAAATTAAGATGAAAATTAGATTAATACCAATACTTTTTTATAAAAATGGTAATTTAGTAAGAAGTGAGAATTTTGATATTCATCAAATATTAGGCGACCCAGTAACACAAGTGAAAAGATACAATAGTTGGGATATTGATGAAATTATCTACATAAATATATCTAATGGAAAAAATTTTGAACAGAAAAATAAATCTTTTTTTAATAAAGGAAGTTTTCAAGAAGTTATGAGCATTGCTTCAAAAGAATGTTTTTCTCCTATAGTTTTTGGTGGTGGAATTAACAATTTAGAAGATGCTAAAAAATATTTTCAGAATGGTGCAGATAAGATATCAATTAATTCATTACTATTTAACAATATAGATAAACTTAATGAATTTGCAAATGTTTTTGGTAGCCAGTCAATAATTGCATCAATAGATGTAAAAAAAATTAATAATCAATATAAAATGTATTCTGCAAAAAATAATATGATATATGATCACGATATTTTAAAATTTGTTAAAGATATTGAAAAAAGAGGTGCTGGTGAAATATTACTAAATTCTGTTGATAAAGATGGAATGGGGGAAGGTTATGACATTAATTTAATTAAAGCCGTAAATGACGCTATTAGTATTCCATTAATTCCTTGTGGAGGAGTGGGTAAATTTGATCATTTCTCTGATTTATTAAGTCAAATAGAGTTGTCAGCAATAGCTGCAGGTAATATATTTAATTTTACAGAAAGAAGTTACGAAAAAATCAAACAATTTCTTAAAGATAAAAAATATAATTTTAGGTAACAATGAAATTTAAAGAAGAGCAGATAAGACCTAAAAATCTCATAGATGCATCAAAAAAATTTTTCAATTATGATGCTAATTATCTAAAAAAAAATATAAAAAACTTTTACCACACCAACTGTCCAGCTTGTAATTCAAAAAATAAAGAACTTTTATTTAAAAAAAATTCTTTTAATTATTACAACTGCAAATACTGTGAAACTATTTATATTTCTCCAAGGGCTAGTGAAAAATTATTAAATGAATTTTATAAAAATTCAAAATTATATAAGTATTGGAATGATTATATCTTTCCTGCTAGTGATAAAATTAGAAAAGATAAAATTTTTATACCAAGGGCGCAACAAATAATAAAAATTGTAAAACAATATAAAGTTAAAAAAAATGCTATAATGGATATAGGCGCGGGTTATGGAACTTTTTGTGAAGCAATGAGTGAATTAAATTATTTTAAAAATGTATTTGCATTAGAACCAAATATATCTGGAGCTAAAAAGTGTATAGAAAAAAAAATTAAAACCTACAATTTGACATTAGATAAATTAGATTTAAAAATACTTAATAAAATTGATGTTTTTACATCATTTGAAGTAATTGAGCACACATCTAATCCAAAAAAATTTTTAAAAAAAATATATAATAATTTAAAAAAAAACTCATTACTTGTCTTTACCTGTCCAAACGGACAAGGTTTTGATTTAAATATTTTGGGAAAAAAAGCAGATACTTTTGATCATGAGCATGTAACATATTTAAATCCTTATTCTGCTAAGTTACTTACTGAAAAATGTGGCTTTAAGGTTTTAGATGTTCTTACACCAGGGGTAATGGATTTGGATATTATTTTTAACAAATTTAGATATAAGAAATTTAATACTAAAAGTCGTTTTATTTTACAGCTTATGAAAAGCAAAGTTTTAAGGGAAAATTTACAAAAATTTTTGATAGAAAATAATTTATCTGGACATATGTGGGTTGTGGCTAAAAAAATATGAGTAAAAAAATTTTATTTTTGGCTCACGAATCTGAAGTTGATCATTCAATAGCGATTGCTGCAAAACTTGAAAAAATGGGTCATCATATTGATTTTTTTGTTTGTGATTTTTTTTCATATTTTTCTAAAAATTATGTTTATGAGCAAATTAAATCACAGAATTTTAAAATAAATAATATTTTTAATATTAATAATGAACTTAAGGAAATTTTAGATATCAGGAAAAATCAAGATATAAAAGTTAATTGGGAATATCTTAGAAATTTTGAAAAAAAATTAGAGAATCCTTTTATTGTAAAAAATATTTATAATGATTTTACTTTTAATGAAATTTATTCTCCAAGAGATTATTATTCTCTTCCAGAAAACAAAAATATTAGTTTTAAGTTAATAGAGCTTCTTTGTAAAAAAATTGAAAGTATTAATATTGAAAGTTATGATTTGATTTATTCTGCATCTACAACAAATTTTTGTAGAAATATTATAGCAGATTTAGCTGAAAATAAAAAAATACCAATATTGTCAATAATAGAAAGATTTTATCAAACAGCCTACATTCAAGATACCTATTTTAAAAAAATGCCTAAATATTTTAAATCTTTTTTTGATAATTTTGAAAAATCAAATATTTTTTTACATAATTTTACTAGAGAAAAACCTGTAATTAATCCCAAACATCAATTTATATTTAAAAATTTGATACAAAACTTACTTGTAATAATTAAGGACAATTTCAGAGTTGATTATTTAATTAAAGAACATTTTAGATTGAAAAATATAAGTAAAAATGGATATTTTTTTATTAAATCAATTTTTTTTGTTAAATACACAACTAT
>Ga0114997_10004313_pt1 | contig 11043 bp, 7 predicted proteins | sample ArcticOcean_MG_C_2_FD_87045 | JGI IMG/M metagenome (GOLD analysis project Ga0114997, IMG submission 87045) | Marine microbial communities from western Arctic Ocean - ArcticOcean_MG_CB4_136 | ecosystem: Environmental > Aquatic > Marine > Oceanic | place: Arctic Ocean: Canada Basin | collected... | reverse complement strand
TCGCCGCCATGATTTGCTGCTCCGTAAGTTCCGGCATGTCCACCGTCCTGACCGTTTTCATCATTCCTTTAAAAAACTTCTCCTCGTCCACCTCTCGATTTTCGTCCAACATCCCTCTCTCTTCCAATCGTCCCATCGAACCTCTTCTATTTTTTTTATTCCTCCCGCCAAAACGCACCTTGACGATCGCCAACGACGCGAGAACAATACCAATCGTTCGCTCGTTCCCACTCACCATCGCTTCCACTTTCGCCGGCAGTTTCGGTTTCGGAACTTCCACGCCAACAATTGGAATTTTAATCTTCTCCCCCACCTTTAGAGAAGATGATAGGTCCTCTTTCGCTTTGCCTCTTCTTCCCGCTTCGGTGACGAAGAATTTCGATGATCGTCCTTGGTTTTGGTGTCGTTGTTTTTTATTACTTTTCGTTGTTGTCCTTCTCCTCAAAAGAGTGTTGTTGTTGTTGTTATTATTATTATTGCTGCTGTTGCTGCTGCTGCTGACATTTCGTCCACCTCGAGGAGGAGGAGAAGAAACGATGAACGACCCGGAGAGGAGGTGAGACGACGACGACGATATCATTAGTAGTATTAGTAGTATTCTTTCTTTTTTTCTTGGTTGGTTTAAAAGTGGGGTGTGAATGAAGCTTTTTTTGTTGTTGTGCTGCTCACCAAAAAGGTGCACAAAAAACTCACTCTTTTCCTCACAACACAAAAGTCTTCTCATCACGTCGTGAGGAGAGAAAAGAGAAGAGAGAGAGCTCTCTCTCTCTCTGAGTGTGTGTGTGTGTGTGTTGCTCTCTCGCCTTGCCGGATTCCTGAGAAGACAGATAATAGCTTTAATAATAGTCGTTTCGTTTGAAAGCGAAGAGAGCTCGTTTTTTTGTCGCTCATCAGAAGAAAACCGATCCCATCTTCTTGGGAGAGAAAGAGAGAAAAAAAAAGATTTTCGACTCGGTAAACATGTCCTCCTACCGTCGTCCAGACAATCCGGAGAGGACTTTGTGGACCGAATTCGACGAGAAGGAGGATTGTGGCGTCACGTTTTCCAAGTTTGGTATCGAAACGTGCGAGGAGATGATCACGGTGGAGGAAGATTGCGACCGATCAGCGGCCGAGAAAAGTCGTCGCTGTCGGACGGAAAGAAGAGTTGGCGCCAAAAAGTCATCGAAAGAAGAAGAAAAAGGAAAAGACACGCTTCCACCCTTTGAAACAACACCAAAAACAATCAATACTAATAATATCTCGGAAAGAAGGATCGCAGAGAAGGAAGAAGAAGAAGGAAAAGAAGGAAAAGAAAAAGCGACGAGAAGAGCATCGGTGTTGTGCAAGCACGAGCGAGGGAAGAAGAGTCCATCGTCGGTGTTTATATCTACGTCGTCGTCGTTGTCCTCGTCGTTCGAGGATGGAAAAGAAGAGGGAGAGGAAGAAAAGGAAAAAAACAACCAACAACAGGAAGGAAGAGTCGCTGACTCGACAAATATTTTTTCCAAAGAGGCAGAGAAGAAAATATCTGCAGCCTCTTCCTCCTCTCCATTTTCACAATCGGGCAGCAGCGGCCAAAAAATTAATAGGAACAAAAATAGGACTTTTCGCGAGGAAGAAGAAAATGAAAATGAAAATGAAGAAGAAAATGAGCACACGACGAAAGAGGATAAACAGTCTGGATTCGACGTCGAGAAGGAAAAAGAGCGCGAGTTGCGACGGCAGAATGTCCTCGAACGCGTGCAACGAGTGGCTGAAATCTTAGCGCTCACTCCGACGACAACACCAAAAAAAGAAGGAAGTACAGAACGAGAAGGAAGAGAAGAAGCAAACGAGGATACTTTTGCGGTAAATAAGAAACAAGAACGCGTGGCGTTATCTTTGATCGATGAGGAAGATGGTGAAACCGAGTTATACTCGAAAGTAGCCGCGTTACGTCTCCAACTTCGCCGGTATAAAGAACTTGCCAGCACGGCGCAAAAACGAAACGAGGGATGGGAAACTGAACGCTTTGAACTTACGAAGGAAACGAATGAATTAAAGATTGAACGATTCAAATTGAAAAGCTGTTTGGATGTGCTCAGCGCTCAGCAGCAAGTGCAAGAGTACGTTGAATCTTCGTCCTCGAACAGAGACGAGGAGGAAGAGGAGGAGCAAGCAGAAGAGAATAGTAGAGCGAGCGAAAAGAAGAGGAGAGCGAAAGTAGTATCTGAGGTGCTCGAGAAAGCGACGTTAGAGATGGAGAATGCAGCAAAAGCGAATGTTGCCGCAGATAATCGATCTGTGCAGGCAATGCGAAAAGCGCAGCGGCTCGAAGATGAACTCGTAGCGCACAAAGAAGCATCTCGAGAAGAAAATGAAGCGCTCATGATTGAAGCCAGTCGGTCGCGAATCCGAGCGAGAGAGTTTAAGCGCGAACTTGAAGAGTCCAAGGAAAGCTTCACATTAGTCGAAAAGGAACTGAGAGCGGCGCTTGCGAAAACGATAGAAGAACACGAAAAGGTAATGGACGAAAAGGATAAGAGAACACACACTCTGCGCCTGAGGCTTGAGGAAATAGAGAAACGCAACACGTTTTTGGAAAGTAAAAATGAGGAACTCGAAACTGCGTTGGAAAGCGACGCTGGTGCATATTACGGTGCGCAACTTAGAAAAGTGCGGGAGGCGTACGAAGAGATGCTATCGAGAGAACAAGTAAAGTTGGAGAGAGTACAAGAAGAGCTCCGCATCGAAAAGGAAAAAGCGGCCAAAAATAAAAGCGAGTTTGAGAACGTCAAACGTGCGCTCAAGTCTCGAACATCTGAGAATGAAAAAGACAATATCGCGGCGTGGTCGAATGCCCTCGGATTGAACGATATGGATGATAATAATAACATGATGTCATCGCTATCATCTCCATCTTCTCCGTCTTCTCCAGTATCTTCGGCTACATCTTCTGTTTCAGCAGCGGCGGCATCTGCGACCAAGAGACTCCAAATGAAGCAACAACGCATCGAGATGCAAGACTCACTTTTGCGCATGGCTCAGGATGAAATCGAAGAATTGAGGGATATCAATAGGCGACTTCTCGAACGTCAAACGAGTCGATGTAATAGCGCGGCGTCTCTGTATCGTTCGGACTCTGCGCAGGGGATTCCGACTGTTCCGTCGTCTCGCGCCTCGAGTCGTCCCTTGTCTCGAACGAGCAGCAGAAATAATAATAATTTCAATGCTTTCGATGATCACCAAATCCCAGAAGACGACGAGTTGTCTTCAGAAGCGCGCGAGTTCTTGAATTCTCCGTATTATTGCGGAGTATCGCCACATAGGAAGAACAGAGCCTCGGGTGAGAAACTTCGCAAGACTGATTCCTCGGTTTCGCTCAGTTTGCGTGAGACGGCAAACGACGACGTGAACCTCGCACCTCTTGGTTCATGGGCAAGCTTTGAAGCTGCAGCGGTATCTCCAAAAAGCGACGATTACACGGACGACGGAGACATCTTATCTCTGACGAATACCACGAATGCAACTTCTGAAGAAGAAGAAGAAGAAGAAAGAGAAGAAAGAGACGCGGAGCTTTTACACAACTCTAAGAAACTCCAAGCGTTTTTTGAAAAGAGAGCCGCTGCGCTGTCTCGCAGCTCGAGCGCTTCTTCTCGCTTGACCGAGCATCGAGGTTATAGCGCGAGCAAAGCTTTGGAAATGAGCATCAAAGAAGGTGAAGCGGTAATGCGCTCCGTGAATGTGCGCGCGTCAAAGCACTTTTCGAGACCAACTGGGAGCAAAGGAGCCTCTGATCGATATTACGACGAGAATGGCGAGTGAATTACGCTGTTCTGTTAGCTACATACATACATAGAAATCTGTTGTACATTATGTATTCTTTTATACATCTAATAATCTACACGCGTCGGATGTCCGTTTTTCAGCAATAGACTAGTTGGGGACCAACGTCGGGTGTCGCAAACTCGCGGTTCTCTTTTCGAACTATTCCAAATATCCTCGAGGTTTACAGTTGGCGAAAATGACATTGATGGATACGATACTTTCTTTATCGTTGGTGGAGAAATACTTGCGTTCTCTTTCGATGATCTTTTGTCGTCGCCGTTGTCGTCATAATCTGTCTCTTCTTCCTCGCTCTCGTCTTCGTATTTCTTTATTTCCGAAGAGCTCGTCGTTTGCTTTCTCTTTATCTCATCCTCTTCATCAGCGGGTGGAAGATGCGGGAGAGGTTTTGCTCTAGTAACTGGCTTTGTAGTAACACCATCCGCTGCCACTACCCTGCTTGGTTTCAAATTTCCGTCCAGGATTCGTGGAACTCCATTCTCTTTGCTCGGTGCAAAGAGTCGATGAGGACCGAGGAAGCGCAAACCGCAAAGCGGGCCTAAATCTTCAGTTGCAGCCTGCGTAACCCATTTTTCTTCCTTTTGTTGTTTCTCTTCGCTATTATCGCTACTAGTATCTCTTTTCAGACACATAACTTGAAGTATGGACTTTTCGACGACATCGCTTTCACTGTTCACGCCATTTGAAGAAAAGGCGACAGACCTCCCGTCTTCGCTCACCGAACAAGACTCAACGTCGACGGAGTTGTTGAAATTTCCTCGCAACCGCTTTGCCACCGCGTTTTGTAAAAGCTCGACGCTCCAATCTGCGTTATTAATATCTCCTCCAGATTTGAATAGTGTACTTTTCCACACGCGAAACGTTCCCTCGTTGCTCGATCCAACAAAAATTCTCGCAAACGACAAAGACGGAGACGAAGAAGATTTGTAATACTTCAAGGAAACGCATGAAATCGGCGAAACTCCGTTATCTAGTCTACACAACATTTTCAGGCGAATATTGTCCGAATCTACGATCCATATCCGGACGATTCCGTCGGTACCGCCGGATGCAACGATAATATCCCCGTTGCTCTCCTCTTCCTCTTCCTCCATCTCTCTGACTACCGAAACGCACTTCACGCCGCCTTCTCCATCGTGCGCCCTTCGACACGACCCGACTTTTTTACCATCTTTGATGGTGTGCACGAATAAGGATCCATCTGTCGCTCCTGAAGCAACGATATCGATTTTTGAATTCGCGTTAACCGCTAAGCACGAGACGGGAATTTCGTGTTTGCCGAACAAGTACACTTGCGAGGGCGAGTCCACCGCTTTCGTCAACTCGGCGTAGAGAATATTCTTTGAGTTTCTCTGCGCGAATACGATCTGATTGTCGTCTATGAACTCAAAGTGTGCGACATCTCTCGCGTTCACCACTCTCTTCTTCTTCCCGGTTTTCTTTTCATCGTCAACGTTAGTATTATTGTCGTCGTCGTCGTCGTCGTTGACTTGAAGTTGATATTTTCGTACAATCGAGCGGTCGTCAAAGTCGATTTTCGAAAATCGTAAAGTTCCTTTCGACCCTTCGCAGCTCACCAGACAAGACGCGTTGTTTTCATCGGTACTAAACGGGTTCATCCTGGCTATTATGGATGACGATGTGACGTTGTTGTTGTTCGATGTAAAATTCCCTTCTCGTGTTCCTCTTCTCGAGATAAGATTTTCAAACCGTTTCGTGACTCGCTTGTTGTGCACGTTTTCGCCTCTCAAACCGCTCGTGAATAACTCCTTCTCCTCTTTGGACGGCGCGTACGGGAGAAGATGGACTCGAATCGTCATTATTGTGTTGTTATTCTTAGTATGAGTATTCGTATTGTTCTGTGGGTATCGAGATGAACAACTCAGTAAGTCTTCTTCTGAGGACAAAAATCTCGCTTTGGACTTCAGGAATTCGGCGACTTCGCTATAAAGTACTAGTTATTATTAAACAACGCAGCAGCTACTCTCTCTATATTTGTAACACTCCTTTTTTCTACGAGCTCTTCTCCTTCCTCTGCGCCGAAGCAGTCGTCGTCGTGCCAGCGGCGTCTAGAAGTAATTTGTGCACCTCCGTGTTCCCTGAACTCGCGAGCGTTTCTCGAGTGAATATGTCGTACTCTTTTCCGGAGAAGTCAGTGAAAACGCCACCGGCTTCGGCAACGAGCAAAGCACCCGCGGCGGTATCCCACGCGTTTAAGGATTCTTCTATGTAACACGATACTCTTCCACAAGCTACCCAGGCTAACATTATCGCCGCGCTACCGAGCATACGAATCGAGCGGACGGGGTATTTGGTCAAGTTAGTGGTCGTTTCGAGGAGGAAGCGACTGCTCTCTTCGGTCGGAGCGTACCCGGTGGCAACTAAACAATCATCTATTTTCGAACAGTTATCGACGGATATCTTTCGTTCATCCATGAAAGCACCGCGACCTTTAATCGCATGAAACGTTTCGCGACGAAACGGGTCGTAAATGACAGCGACGACGACTTCTTTCGTCTCGAGCGAACAGACACCGATGCTAATGGCGGAGAGTGGCATGCCTGAGACGAAGTTGGTTGTCCCATCGATCGGGTCTATCACCCACACGTAATCGCCATTCGGGTCTTCGCCATCGTCGTTTTTATTGTGTTTCGGAATGAAAGCGTCTTTGGTTGCTTTTATGGCTGCATCTGCGCCTGGAGCGACGTCTTCTTCGCCAAGTATTCGGTGGTTAGGAAAGTTCGACTTTATTTTCGAGCAAATGATGTCTTGGACCTCTTTGTCGTATTGCGTTAACAAATCTCTCGTGTTTACTTTAGTCTTGACGATATCCGCACCCTCAGAACCAAACTTACGCATTATGTAGCCACCTTCGTTGGCTGCTTTGATCGCGACTTCGAGAATCCTGTCCAACTGAAACGTTGTGGACGTCCACTCGTTTTCTTCTACTCTGTTTTGTCCATCATCGTTTGGAACAGCTGCAACAGCTCTCAAAATCGGAGAACACGAATTTCCATTTTTATTACAACTTTTTCGGACGCGATGGTGAACTGAGCTTCTTTTCAAAGAGGAGACGCGCTTATCGCTTCTAGAGGATGTAGAGGGCAGAAACGTGCACAAAAAGGAGGCGAAGGACATTATAGTTTCCTCTTTCTTTATCAGAGATGATGGATGAGAAAAAAGTTAAGGAGATTTCCCTCTCCCTTGTGAGGAACTTTTAAAATTTTAGAAAATAAAAATTAATTTTAAATACTATTACGATTTCATTCGATCCCCTACTTTTCATCATTTGATTTGAAATAATATTAATATTTCGTTTGTATCCCGATCACATTTATTTCAAATACAATTACTTTATTTTGGGAAATTATTTAATTCTTCTGAAAAAAATATTCTTCAAAACAACCACAAAGAGAGATAAATAGATATACAAGATTTCTAAATTTCACGTAAATGATGCAAAAAAGTGATTATATCATAAATTTAATGTATTTGTATTTATTTAGTTATTTGGGTGTAATATGGATAATTCATCGAATTTATAAAAAACTAAATTAATTTTATTCCCGAGAAAATTGAAATCTAGGCGAGTGTAAATTGTATATATGTAGAAAATTAATTTCCAAGCTTTAATAACTAATAAAAAATCGGGAATAACACAATTACGCGTTGTTTCTTTATAAATAAAATTTTCTCTTCCATCCTGTTTCTCCCATTTTCTTCAGAAATTCTCTCCTTCTCTTGATAGCTCATGGGTGACCTGAAGGCGGTGTTCTCTTCCCTTTTGGGGAAAGAGAGCGCTAAGAAGGTAAGGAAGGACAAGGACAAGAAGAAGGACAAAAGGAAGCGGGAAAAAAAGGAGAAGAAGAAAAAGAAAAAGGAGAAGGGGAAGGACAAGACGAAGAAGAAAATTGGGCGGCGAATTGAGAAGAAGAAGAAGAAAGAAGTTGAAGAAGAAGAAGAAGAAGAACCAGAAGAGAATCAACGAAACGGACGAGCGCAACAAGAGCTACCATTACAACAGGTAGATGGATACGAGATTTATGAAGAAGAAGAAGAAGAAGAAGGAGAAGAAGAGGTACAAGAACACCGGGGACAACCCGTTCCCAGAAAACGGAAGAAGAAGGAGATTTTGAAACCACGGGCAGACAAATCGAGAAAAAAGCCAAAGAAAAACAACGACGACGACGTACAAGTTGCAGGAGAGCAAGACGGAAGAAAGAATCGGAAATGGAACGCACACAATCTCGAAGGACAAAAGTATGGACAGTGGTCGGAGACGGAGCAGGAAGCGTTGACGAATGCTTTAGAAACGTGGTGTAGAAGCAACCGCTGTCTCGACAAGTTCAACCGCAAAGACTACTCGTTCTTGTTGAGAGAACGAAACCAAAGTCGACGTGAACTGGATAAAACTATATACTACGAAATTAGCGCCGAAGTAAACACGAGAAATCCGCAGCAGTGCTATGAACGCATTCGGAGAACGCTCATTCGTTCGGCGAAAGGTGCGGACGAGCTCAGGAACAAAGAATGGTCCGACGAAGAAAAGGTGCGGTTGAAAAGCTTAGTGGATAGGTACGGCAACACCGCTTGGAACGAGATTGGAAAGAGGCTTGGACGCGATGGCCAAAATTGTCGCGATAAATATCGCAGCACTTTTGATATTTTTGACGAAAACAGAGGAGAAGTAAAGAAGGGGCGATTCAGCGATGAGGAGCGAGCAAAGTTCCGAAAAATCATGGAGGAGTATTACGAAGAACACGGCATCGAGCTCGGGAACCCGGAAGACGGTAAACACGGGGAATTTTTAGACAACATTAGCTGGACCGTCGTCGCGAAGAAGTTGGGCGGTAATCGTTCGGAAAAATCGTGTTTCACTCACTGGAAAAACGTCCTAGCTGCGGGCGAAAAAGGGGATTTCATGGTGGAGAACGGAGCCTGGGGAGGCTACGACGACGACGCCTCTCTGTTGGAACAAGTGAAAGAACAGTGCATTTCGGACGAAATGAACGAAGTGGATGTAGATTTCAGTCTTGTCACCGTTCCTGGTCGTTCGCAAACACAAATCGTCCGCAGATGGAAGTTTCTCAAGCAAAGAACCGATACGAGAAAAGTCAAGGCGCTTTCGAATAAGATTGAAAAATACGAAGCGAAAGTCGTGAAGGAGAGGAAAAAAGAAGCACGACGCAGAGTAAGTTAAGTAAAGTAAAAAGAAATAGACGAAACACAAAACAGATTATGCATTAGAAACACGTTTAGACGAAAACACGTAGCGAGCGTAGTGCTGTCGCTCACATTGTAACGCTCACAAATAGGGTACTAAGCAAGCCGAATTTTATTATTATTATTAGTATTCAAAGTCACCGCTCTCTTCTCCTCACTTCAAAGAAAATAAACTTTAGAGCGAATGCTTTTTCTGCAACACTTTCTCTCTTCTCCTTCTTCTTCTTCTATCATCGCGAGTAGAGTCTTCGGTTTTAAAACTTTAACCTTTTCGTCGAAGTTTTGTTCTCGTCGAAAAAGTTCGTGCAGTAAGAGTAGTAAAAGTAAAACCATCATCGTCTCGATGGCATCAAACCCATCGTCGTCGTCGTCGTCGTCAAAATCGAGAAAAGTTTTAGACGCGCACTTGCACGTGTGGCCGACGCCTGGAGAGTACAGCTACCAGGAAGGTAAAGTTCCACCGGTGCCTGGTTCTGTGGAGGAGTTGGTCGAAGTTCAAGCCAAATCGGGCGTCGCAGGAGCTATGATTGTGCAACCGATAAACTTGCTCTTCGACCACGAGTATTTGGAAAAAGCTGTCAACAGATATCCTGGAAAGTTCGTCCTGTGCGCGTTGGCGAATCCGTCTCCAAACGTAAACGGAGAGAAAGAGTTGGAAAAGCTGTTACACCCCGCGGGCGCGTTTAAAGCTGTTCGATTTAACCCAGGTTTGTGGCCAGAAAAAGAGAAGATGACGAACGATATAGGTAAAAGAATGTTTCGCATGTGTGGCGAGAAAGACGCGGTTGTTGGTTTCATGTGCTTTCACGGGCTGGATAAATCGTACGAGGAAATGTGCGAATTGATGACGGAGTTTCCAAAAACGCGGGCTTTAATCGATCATTTCGGTTTTGCCAGAGGTATTAGCGACCCGAATTGGCAAAAAGTACTCTCTTTAGCAAAGTTTCCGCAGGTCTCGGTGAAAGTCTCGGCGCAGTTTCGAGTCGATGCCGGCGAGAAAATAGAGTGGCCGTACGAGTCAACGTTCGAGCAAGTGAAAGATTTAGTCAAACATTTTGGTGCTGAACGATTAGTCTGGGGGAGCGATTTCCCATTCGTCGTCAACGAGTGCGGATACGAGAAGGCGTCACAAATAGTAAACGAGATTGAGGATCTAACGGAGGAGGAAAGAGCTTTGATTCTCGGCGGTTCGTTAGAGAAGATGTTTCCGAAGAGCTTCTATTCGTCGTCATAACTTGGAGAGAAAGAGATGGATGATGATTTGTATTATTACCTATATTAGCCTTATTGTACACATGTATTCTAAAAACAACGCTCTATTTTATCTGCTATTTACTACTACTATTCGTTTATTATTGTGCTTTATTCATCTCTCGCATCTGTTTCGGAGTAAAAACGCCTAGTTTGACTAACTCGTTCTGCGTTCGTTTCATGTCCTTCTTTAACGTTTCCGCCGCTTTCGGACAGGTTGGGAAAAATATCACGGAGTGCACGATGTAAACTAACGAGTAGACTCCGAATATGACCGTGCAAATCAGTGGAAGGCACCAGAGAAACACGTGCAACGAAGAATCCGTGGTCGTTTTTGCAGACGTAGTAGGAGTATCATCGAAGAAGTTAAAGAAGTTGCGCAGAACACTCTTGTTCCTGTTGTTGTTGCTGTGAGAAGAAAGTGTCTTCTTCAAAGCGCCGCTCTGGTGCAGCAGAGATACCCAGACGGCGACGAAGACGGTGAATGCGATGCCTGTTTTTGATGATGTTATTCATCACAGATAGATTATTGAGAGATGATTTTATCAGCACAAAAAGACGATACCAGCGCGTTGAAAGAGAGAGAGAGAGAGAAAAACGAACCGTCATCGTCGTCCAAAATCAGCATATCATCTAAACTAAAATCAAACACATCAAATCCTCTTTTCCTCCTCCTCTCCAAAGACAAGGAAGTAAGGAAAGAAAAGAAGAGAGAGATGTCGCGGTGGATAAAAAAAACGTACCAAACTGATGTATTCGCCG
>Ga0114997_10004312_pt1 | contig 11046 bp, 10 predicted proteins | sample ArcticOcean_MG_C_2_FD_87045 | JGI IMG/M metagenome (GOLD analysis project Ga0114997, IMG submission 87045) | Marine microbial communities from western Arctic Ocean - ArcticOcean_MG_CB4_136 | ecosystem: Environmental > Aquatic > Marine > Oceanic | place: Arctic Ocean: Canada Basin | collected... | reverse complement strand
TTGGCATCAATAACTCTTGAGCACCAATATTATTTTGTTCTTCTCTTACAACTTTTTCTATTTTTTTCATTATTTTAAAACCAAGTGGAAGCCATGAATAAATTCCAGTTGAAGATTGCTTTATCATTCCAGTTCTAAGCATAAGTTGATGTGATTTTATTTTTGCTTCTGATGGGGTTTCTTTCAACAACGGTATAAATAGTTTTGATAAATACATAAGTATTAATTAATTTTATATTCTTACTAAATTTACGTTTGTATAAGGTTTTTTTCCAGTCTTATCTTTAACAGTTTTTCTACAATTAGTCTTTAATGCTTCAATTAAATTTTGCTCTTGTTTATGACTTTTAAGTGAGAAAGTTTTACAAACTTTTTTAATTTTATCTTCCATTTCAAAAATGAAATTATCATTTTCTTCATAGATGGGAATGCCTTTTAAAGAAATAATCGGGTTTTTCACAACTGAACCTGAATTATTAATAAGAACAGTTATTTCAACAATTCCATTGTTAGAAATATAAATTCTTTCTTTAACTGATTGGGAATCTTCGCCAACACTTATTTTTCCATCAACGTACATCCGTCCAACAGGAGCTTTGTCTACTACCTTTGGTTTTTCTCCAGGATATAACTGAACTATATCACCATTTTCAACTTGAACAGGATAAGGAACTTGCATTTCTTTTGCAAAATTAATGTGTTCAATCATGTGTCTATGTTCACCATGAACAGGAATTACTGACTTTGGTTTTACCAAATTATACATTTCTTTTAAATCTTCTCTATTAGGGTGGCCTGACACATGAACAAATTCATTATCTTCAGAAACAACATTAATACCATTTTTGACCAATTGGTTATGCAGTTTGTAAAGTTTTTTTTCATTTCCCGGTATAATTTTTGATGAAAAAATTACTGTATCTTTTTCTTCAAGAATAACATCAGGATGTTTATAACTTGAAATTCTCATCATTGCTCCATTAGGTTCGCCTTGGCTTCCTGTGCATAGATATACGATTTTTTTTCTATCAATATTTTTAGCATCTCTAGGGTCAACTGGTTCGATTACTTTACTTAAATAACCGCATTGTCTTGCTGCGTTATAAATTCTATGCATAGATCTTCCAACCAGCGAAATATGTCTTCCTATTTTTTCAGCACAATGAAAAACAGTTTCCATACGAGCAACATTTGAAGCAAAGGATGTTACAATAATTCTTTTATCTCTGTTTTCCATGACTTTTAATAGGCTTGTTCTCACATCAGCTTCCGAACCAGCACGTCCCGGACTAAACACATTAGTAGAATCACAAATCATTGCTAAAATTCCGTTAGTGCCAATTTTTTTTAATTTTTCTTCATTAATTTTTTCACCAATCAGTGGATTGGGATCTATTTTCCAGTCTCCTGTGTGAAGAACTACACCAGAAGGTGTCTCTATGCTCAGTCCGTTAGGTTCGAGTATTGAGTGTGTAAGAGTAACAAAATCAATTTTAAAAGGACCTAATTGAATATTTCCATTAAGCTGTACAATTTTCAATTTATTACCTAAATCTATTTTTTTTTCTTTAAATTTTTCTTTGATTAAAACACTAGTAAAAGGAGTGGCATAAATATTGCAATGCAGTTTTGGCCATATGTGTGCTATGGCTCCAATGTGGTCTTCATGAGCATGCGTCAATACTAAGCCAAGTAGATTATCTTTTTTGTCAACTATAAATCCTGGATCAGGATAAATTAAATCTATTCCAGGTATAGTATCGTCAGCAAAAGTAACTCCAATATCCACAATAATCCATTTTCTATCTTCAGAATTTCCATATGCAAATAGATTCATATTCATTCCAATTTCACCGGATCCTCCCAGAGGACAAAAAATAAATTCTTCTTTTTTCATTTAATTAAATTTTTTTTAAAGATCTCAATTATTCCATTTATAGTAATATTCTTATCTATAATAAAAGGTTTTACTATAGAAGTTTGAAATAAGTTAGCAAAACCACCCGTAAAAATGATTTTATATTTTTTTTTGGTTTCTTTTTCAATTTTTAATATAATATTGTTAATTAAGCCAACATAACCCCAATAAAAACCCGAGCGAAGTGCTTCTATAGTGTTTTTTCCTATAACTTTTTTCTGTTTTTGTAGAGTAAAAATTGGAATTTGGTCAGCTTTACTTGATAAACTATTAATTGAAAGGTTTACTCCAGGAGCAATAACCCCACCGTTATAAACACCATCTTTAGTAACTACATCAAATGTGGTTGCTGTACCAAAATCTAATACTATAGAATTAAATTTATATTTTTTATAAACACCTGCTGCATTTGCTATTCTGTCAGATCCAACCTGGTTTTTATTTTTTATATTTATTTTAATTATTTTTTTTATTCCTTTATCTTTAATTTCATATAATTTAATTTTATAAAATTTTAAAAAAAACTTTTTAAGGAACTTTTCATGTTTTGGGACAACACTAGAAAATAGCGCTGTTTTATATAGTTTTTTACTTCTTAAAAATTTTTTAAATAATTTATGCAAAAAAGCAATAGAAGAGCTTTTACCGGTAATAAAATTGATAGTTTTTTTAACTTTAAACGTGTTAATATCAATTAAACAAATTTTTGTAACTGTGTTTCCGATATCACCAATTATTGCGTACATAAAATATATCTCGATTTTTAAACTAATTTATTTTTAAAAGTATTGTAATTGTAAGATTTTAAATTTTTAAAAAATTTTTCATAAGAGCTGATTATTAATTTAACAATTTTTTTAATAGAAGGTTTTTTTTTTGTTTCAAATAAAATATTTGTTGCTTCATAATTTTTATTAATAGATGGGTTCGATACAACATTTAAACCTATACCTATAATTAAAAAATTTTTTTTGTCTAGGGTAATAAATTCTTGTAATATTCCACAAATTTTTTTACCATTCAAAAATATATCATTTGGCCACTTAAAAGAAATCTCATTTGATTTACAAAAATTTTTAATTACAATTGAAAGTAAAACTGGATTTATTGCAGAAAACTCATTAAATGGAGGATAGTTTTTTTTTATAGGAAAAAAAATTGAAGCAAATAAATTTCCATTTTTTGATATCCATTTTTTACTGCGAGTACCCCTGCCTTTGGTTTGTTCGTTCGCATATATTAGGCCTATTTTTTCTTTTTTAAATTTTATTAACTTTATAGCTACATCATTCGTGCTTTTTACTTTTATATATTTAAATATTTTAAATTTCATTAATTAATATTAATTGAAGAAACAACGTTTGTAAGAACGCTTGGTTGAATAAAATAGATTAAAATTAACACTGTAGATAAAATCAATGAACTTTTTAAGCCCCAATCATAAATTTGGTCAAATGATTTTTTTGGTTTATCAAAATAAATTATTTTTATAATTCTAAGATAGTAGAAAGCTGAAATAACTGTAGTTAAAAGACCTATTATTGCCAAAAAATACATTTTAGATTCAATAACCGACATAAATATATAAAATTTTGCAAAAAATCCTGCTAAAGGAGGTATGCCAGCTAAAGAAAAAAGTATAATTAAAAAACAAAACGCGATTAAAGGGTGGTTTTTTGATAATCCAGATAAATCATTTATATTTTCAAAATAATTATTTTCTCTTTTCATGGTAAGTATACAAGTGAAAGCTCCAAGGGTCATTGTTAAATAAATTGTCAAGTAAATCATCGTAGCTTGCAATCCAGTGTTTGATCCAGTTGCAATTCCAGCTAACGCATACCCCATATGACCAATTGCACTATATGCCATCAGTCTTTTTATATTACTTTGTCCAATGGCAGCCACAGCTCCGAAAATCATAGACGCAATAGATAAGAATATTATTATTGATTGCCATTGGTCGATTACATTTACAAAAGGAACATACATAAATCTAATAAAGACCGATAATGCAGCGATTTTTGGAATTAAAGCAAAAAAGGTTGTTACAGACGTAGGTGAGCCTTCATAAACATCGGGTGTCCACATATGAAATGGTACTGCAGATACTTTAAATGCTAAGCCGACAATTATAAAAACAATCCCAAAAATGGCACCTATATTAGAAGAATTCAAATTTTTCGCTATAACGTCAAAATTAGTTGAGCTAGTAAATCCATAAATTAAAGAACATCCATAAAGTAAAATGCCTGAGGCAAGAGCGCTAAGAACAAAATATTTTAATCCAGCCTCCGTTGAATTTATATTATTTTTTCTGAATGAAGCTAATATATATAAGCTTAAAGACTGCATCTCCAAACCTAAATAAAACACAATTAAATCGTAAGAACTTATCATTAAAACTACCCCGAGAGTTGAAGCCAAAATTATTATTGGATATTCAATTTTATCAATTTTGCAAATTTTTATATAATCTTTAGAAGAAAGAAGAACAAACAAACAAAACAATAAAGCTAAAGTTTTCATAAAAATTGAAAATTCGTCAATTATATAGCTTCCATTAAATATTTTAATTGCTTGATCTGATTGATTTAATAGCAAAGCTGTAGAAAATACTAAGCTAAATATTACAAGTAAATAAACTAACTTAAAACTTTTTTTTACAAAAACACCAATCATTAAAAATACTATGATAGCAAATGACAAAAATAATTCAGGTAATATATATGTAATTTGATCCATTTAATTATTCACTTTTGTTATATAAAAATTTAAATTATTTTGATAATTTTCAATAAGATTATTTATTGAAACACCAATAGTTTTAAATAATGGGTCGGGGTAAAAACCAAAAAAAATTATAAAAAATGCTAATGACGCAAAAATATAAATTTCCATCTTATTCAAATCTTTAAATTCTTTTATTGCTGGATTGCTAATTTTTCCAAATATAACTCTTCCATAAAGCCAAAGCATATAAGCTGCCGCTAGTATAACTCCAAAGCTAGCAAGAACAGCAACAAGAATACTTTTTTGAAACGCCCCGACTAATGTTAAAAACTCTCCAACAAAACCACTGGTACCAGGAAGCCCTAAAGCAGCTAACGTAAATATCATAAATACTAGTGCATATTTTGGCATAATATTCACAACTCCACCATAAGAAGAAATCAAACGAGAATGAAATCTGTCATATAAGACTCCTACAGATAAAAAAAGTGCAGCAGATATTAATCCATGACTTATCATTTGAATTATGCTTCCTTCTAAACCTTGTTTGGTTATTGAAAAAATACCTATTGTAACAAAACCCATGTGGGCTACAGATGAATATGCAATTAACTTTTTCATATCTTCTTGCATTAACGCAATGAGCGATGTGTATATTATTGCAATTACACTTAAAGTAAAAATAAATGGAGTAAAATAATCAGATGCTAGTGGAAACAATCCTATTGAAAAACGTATAAATCCATAGCCTGCCATTTTTAAAAGTATAGCAGCCAATATTACTGAGCCAGCTGTAGGCGCTTCAACATGAGCGTCTGGCAACCAAGTATGGAAAGGCCACATTGGTAACTTTACTGCAAAAGAACTAAAAAAAGCTAGCCATAGCAAATATTGATAGTCTTGTGATATTCTTATATCTAGTAATGCGATCACATCAGTTGTTCCTGTAATCCAATAAATAGAAATAATTGCAATCAACATTAGAACAGAGCCTAATAAAGTAAACAGAAAAAATTTAAACGCTGAATAAACTCTTTGTGGCCCCCCCCAAATACCTATCAATAAAAACATTGGAATAAGTCCACCTTCAAAAAATAAATAAAATATAACAAGATCTAATGAACAAAAAACACCAAGCATTAAAGTTTCCATAACTAAAATAGCAATTAGGAACTCTTTAATTTTAAATTGAATACTATTGATGCCCGATAAAATACAGATAGGCGTAATAAAAGTTGTGAGTAAAATAAATAAAATTGAAATTCCATCAATTCCTAATTGAAAATTAACAAGTCCTTCAATCCAAACCTTTTTTTCTATAAACTGAAAATCAGATAGCGTATTATCAAAAGAATACCAAAGAAAAGTGGAAAGTAAAAAATTAACTAAAGAAGTGAAGATAGCAACATATTTAGAATTTTTTTCGATATTTTTTTGATTTCCATTTATAATAAAAATAAATAAAGCTCCAACAAGAGGAGTAAATATAATTGCAGAGAGTATTGGAAAATTCATTTAATATAATATCAGATAGGTTAATAAAATAGATAGACCAATTAACATTACAAAAGCATAATGGTACAAATACCCATTTTGAAAATTTACAGTTTTATCAGAAATTATTTTTACTAGTTTTGTCAAACCTTCTGGCCCATAACGATCTATAGTATTAATATCTCCTTTTTTCCAAAAAAATAATCCAATTTTTTTAATCTTACTAATAAAAATTAAGTTATATAACTCATCAAAATACCATTTATTTAATAAAAAATTATACAAAGATTGATTTTTTAAAATAAAATTTTTTAATATCTTTTCATTTTTTAAAAATAAATAATAAGAAATTGGAATTGCTAAAATTACTAGCAGAGGAGTAGATATTAGTAATAATGTGGGAACATGATTGTGATGTATGTTATTTAAAAATAAAATTGAATAGCTCCAAAATTGTTTACTATCATTTCCTATGAGAATATCTTTAAATAAAAAACCTGAAAAAATTGCACCAATTGCTAGTAAGGCTGCAGGTAATATCATTATCCAAGGAGACTCTTGTACTGAGTTTAAGCTATTCTTATTATTTTTATACTTTCCATGAAAAACTTTAAAGATCAGTCTCCATGAATATATCGCTGTAAGTAACGCTGTAAAAATACCAACAGACACAGCAAAATATCCGATAGCACCACCTTTAAAATAAGCAAATTCAATAATTGCATCTTTCGAATAGTAACCTGAAAGAAGTGGGAAGCCGGTCAAAGCTAATGTTCCAATGATCATTAAAATATATGTATAAGGTACTTTTTTCCGTATACCTCCCATTAATCGAATATCCTGTTCTTCGTTTAATGAATGAATTACACATCCCGAGCCAAGAAATAAAAGTGCTTTAAAAAAAGCATGAGTAAATAAATGAAAAATAGCTACATGATAAGCTCCAACACCTACAGCAAAAAACATATAGCCTAACTGACTGCAAGTTGAATAAGCTATAATCTTTTTAATATCGTTTTGAACAAGAGCTACAGTTGCAGCAAAAAAAGCTGTTATCATTCCTATTATAGCCACAACATTTAATGCTATTTGAGAATATTCAAAAATTGGAGAACATCTAACAACTAAAAAAACTCCTGCAGTTACCATTGTGGCCGCATGAATTAAAGCTGATACTGGCGTAGGTCCTTCCATAGCGTCTGGTAGCCAGGTATGGAGTAAAATTTGTGCTGATTTACCCATGGCCCCTATAAAAAGCAAAAGGCAAATTGAAGTGATTAAATTAAAATGCATTCCTAAAAAAATAACTTCTTTTTGAATTAGGAAAGGAGTTTGCGCAAAAACTTCACTATAATTTACTGTTCCATAAAAAAGAAAAATTAAAAAAATTCCTAAAGCAAAACCAAAATCTCCCACTCTATTTACAACAAACGCTTTTATAGCAGCAGCATTAGCCGCTGGTTTTTTATACCAAAAACCTATTAAAAAATAAGAACATAGACCAACTCCCTCCCAACCAAAAAATAATTGCAAGAAGTTGTCAGCAGTAACTAACGTTAGCATAGCAAAAGTAAATAATGATAAATACGCCATAAATCTAAGTTTATGTTGGTCGTGATTCATGTAACCGATAGAATAAAAATGAATTATCGATGAAACCAATGTTACAATTACTAACATTATAGATGATAAAGGATCTATATTGACAGACCAATCTACATTGAAATTACCTGAGGAAATCCAATTAAAAATTATTTTGTTGTTTAAATAATTTTCAAAAATAACCTTATAAAAAATAAACACAGATAAGATTGCAGAAAATGATATAAGTAAACTTGTTGTTATTTGAGATAATTTTTCTCCTATTATTTTTCCAAAAAAACCAGAAATAATAGAACCTAATAAAGGTAAAAATATAATAGCATGTTCCATATTATCCTTTTAAAGAGCTAATCTGCTCTACATCAATTGAACCTTTATTTTTATAATATATAACTATGATCGCTAAACCTACGGCAGCTTCAGCCGCTGCTACTGTTAATATAAACAATGTAAAAACCTGCCCTACTATATTTTGCAAATAAATAGAAAAAGATACTAAGTTTATGTTTACTGATAAGAGAATTAATTCAATTGACATCAAAATTATTATTACATTTTTCCTATTTAAAAAAATTCCAACTATTCCTATTGTGAAAATAATTGCTGCCAAGGTAAGATAGTGTCCCAAGCCTATTTCAGTCATCTAACTTTACCCCTTTATCATTTTCTACCTCTACTAAGGTCACTGCACTATTTTTGTCTCTTTGAATTTGATCAAAATAATTTTGTCTTTTTACATTTTCTCTTTTGCTAAAAGTTAATGTAATTGCTCCAATCATTGCAATCAGTAATATTAATCCTGAAATTTGAAAAAGATGTATATAATCGGTATAGATAATATTACCTAATTCGTGTGTGTTACTTATATTTTTATTTAATTTAAGAGATAGTAGTGGGTTAAAAGTATCTTTATATTTCCAGCCACTTATCACGATTAATAATTCAAGAAATATAATAGTTCCAATAACTGAAGCTACAGATGTATTATTAATAAAACTCTTCTTTATGTTCTCTTTTACTTTTTGTTCAGTGACCTTAATCATCATTACAACAAAAAGAAATAAAACTGCTACGGCCCCCACATACACAATTAATATTATCATCCCTAGAAATTCTGCTCCAATCATGATGAATAATATTGATATGCTTATAAAAACTAATATTAAAAATAAAACTGAATAAACAGTATTTCTAGATAAAACAACTAAAACAGCTGAAGTTACAGCTACAAAAGAAAAAAAATAAAAAAAAATTGAATGAAATAACATCTATCTAAAAGATGAATCAGCTTTAATATTTTCAGCTAAAACATTTTCCCATCTGTCTCCATTTTCTAAAAGTTTATCTTTGTTATAATAAAGTTCTTCTCTAGTTTCTGTAGAAAATTCAAAATTTGGGCCTTGGACTATTGCATCTACAGGGCAAGACTCTTCGCATAACCCACAATAGATGCATTTAAGCATATCTATATCATATCTAGTAGTTTTTCGTTCTCCATCACTTCTAATTTCAGATTCAATAGTGATAGCTTGCGCCGGGCAAACTGCTTCACATAATTTGCATGCTATACATCTTTCTTCTCCATTTGGATATCTTCTTAGAGCATGTTCGCCTCTAAATCGTGGACTTATTTTTCCTTTTTCAAATGGATAGTTAATAGTTTTTTTACTTATAAAAACTTTTTTAACAGCGATAATTAATCCTGCAACAAAGTCAGTCATAAATATTGTTTTTAAAATTCTATTTAATTTCATATTTAAATTATTCTACAGTAGGCAGCATATTAAAAAAAAATAAAAAACTTGCAGTTAAAACTACCCAAAATAAAGAAAGGGGTAAAAAAATTTTCCACCCTAATCTCATCAACTGGTCAAAGCGATATCTTGGAACTATAGCTTTCACTAAAGAAAATAAAATAAAGAGTATTAAGATTTTTGCAATTAACCAGAGTGGTGCAGGTATTTTATTGAATGGATAAATATCTATTGGACTTAACCATCCACCTAGAAAAAGAATAGATCCTAACGCACATAAAAGTAAAATATTTGCATACTCGCCTAGCCAAAACATTGCATACATCATTCCAGAATATTCTGTCTGATATCCAGCAACAAGCTCGGACTCAGCTTCAGGTAAATCAAATGGGGGTCTATTAGTTTCAGCTAAAGCTGAAATAAAAAATACAACAAACATTGGAAATAATGGAAAGATAAACCATACATTTTCTTGAGCTAATACTATTTTATTTAAATTTAATGATCCAACACATAAAAGTACATTTATAATTATAATTCCAATTGATACTTCATAGGATATCATTTGAGCTGCTGATCTAATTGCTCCTAGGAAAGGATATTTTGAATTTGAGGCCCAACCACCCATTATAATTCCATAAACTCCCAAAGAAGAAACTGCAAAAATATATAGGATACCTACATTTATATCAGCTAATATTAATTCATTACTAAAAGGTATAACTGCCCATGCAATTAATGATAAAGTTAATGTAATAATGGGAGCTAATATAAATATTTTTTTATCTGCACTTGCGGGAATAATTATTTCTTTAAACATATACTTTAATGCATCTGCAACAGTTTGCAATAAACCAAAAGGACCCACAACGTTAGGGCCCCTTCTTTTTTGCACAAAGGCCCAAACTCTTCTATCTAACCAAACTACTAAAGCAACAGAAATTAAAACAGGCAAAAGTAAAAAAAATATTTTATAAATTTCATCAAAAAATATATTTATATAAATCATTAACTAGCCTTTTCAATTCCTGTATGCAAAAAAGTTTTTGATATTTGTCTACATTCACTCATAACTTTTGAAGATCTTGCTATAGAGTTAGTATAATAATAATCGATTGGTTTAATTGATATATTTTCTTCTACATAACTAGTTTTATTAAAACTATGATTTTTATTATTAATTTTACTCTCCACTTCTTTTTTTAAAAGCTTTTGCAAGCTATCAATATTTTTATACTCAAGTGGTTTTTTCATCATATTTGCAAGATCTCTAAAAATAGTCCAATCTTCTTTAGCTTGTCCTGGGGGATACGAAGCTTTAAATGATTGTTGAAGTTTACCTTCTAAGTTTACGAATGATCCATTTTTTTCTGTATAGGCTGCCCCAGGAAGTATAACATCTGCAAGTTCAGCACCACGATCACCATGACTACCTTGATAAATTATAAATTTATCTTTTTTTTCAAAATTTATATCGTCAGCACCCAATAAATATATTAGTTTAAACTGCTCATCATTTAATTTATCAAAAAAAGAAAAATTATT
>Ga0114997_10004311_pt1 | contig 11046 bp, 8 predicted proteins | sample ArcticOcean_MG_C_2_FD_87045 | JGI IMG/M metagenome (GOLD analysis project Ga0114997, IMG submission 87045) | Marine microbial communities from western Arctic Ocean - ArcticOcean_MG_CB4_136 | ecosystem: Environmental > Aquatic > Marine > Oceanic | place: Arctic Ocean: Canada Basin | collected... | reverse complement strand
ATAAATGAACCTCGTCCCGAAGAGTTTTCTTTTAAATAAGTGATAGCTTCGATAGAGTCATCATAGGAATTAACGATTACACTTTGAAGTTTTTCTCCAAGTGCTGTTGTGATAGCTGCTTCATACTCTACGGGAGTTTTTAAAACATCGGCTAGAACTTTATGAAGTCCATTTAGACGACCACCGTTTTCATTGCAACTCATTAAAGATCGAACTCCATCCTGAAACCCTTCGAACTTATTTCGTAGTTCCTTAAGAGAACTCAATAGCGAAGATTGTGATAGATAATCATCTTTTAGTTTATTAAATTGGTCTATTTCCAATAACGATTGTTGGCGTTGATGTTCGGTTTTCTGGTGAAGCACGTCTCGATTATTTTTAAGATCAGCGAGTTGTTTTAATTCCTCTTCAAATAAGATATTAGATTGATTCAAGGCTACCAAGGCTTCTTCTTTAAGAGAAAATGTCTCATCACATTCGGTAGTCAATTTTTTATCTCGGATTTCTAGTGACTCTCTTCGACTTTCTAACCCGGCTAATTCACTTTTTATTTGGGCAATGTTGTGTATTAGTTCCAAAGAAACTGAGTCAGCTTCTTTAACTTGGTTGTCTAGATTGTTTAGTGCGGTTCTGTTTTTATCAAGCACTTGATTTTCTTCGATTAATTTATTCTCTTCAGTCTTTATTTCCTCGGACAAAGTTCCAAGTTGCATGCGTTGGTTTTCAGCTTGACTGATTTGATCAGCTATTTCTTTCTGTAGTTGGGAGATGTCATCAGCCGCTCCTCGGATATCCGTTTCAGCTTGGTCAGATTGAGATTTTTTTAGTTCAATGGCATGTTCGTTTTCACTTATTTTGTTGGCCAGCTTATAAACGCGCTCTCTTTTTTCATTCAATCGAGCGAGAGCTTCTTCAATTTCAAAGTTCAATTGAATAATTTGGTTGTCGAGAAAAGAAGCCCGTGTATTTTTTTCGGTTTTATCCTCAGCTTGAACTACGTATTCTTCTTCAAGTAATTTTAGGTCAATTGAATATTGTTGTATTTTTTTTGCGAACAACTTCAAAGAAAGTTCTTTAATTTCTCCCTGGTATTTTTTATAACGTTCGGCCTTGGCTGCCTGTCTTTTCAAAGATTCGGCTTGACGACCCAACTCTTGTACGATATCTGTAATACGCTCTAGGTTCTGAGTTGAAGCGTCTAGTTTGCGTACAGCTTCATTTTTGCGGTGTTTGAATTTTAAAATACCCGCGGCTTCCTCTATTAAAATGCGGCGATTTTCAGGTTTTGAAACGATAATATCTTGAATATGTCCTTGTTCGATTACGGATAGTACTTTTGGACTAATCCCCACATCCATTAAAAAATCAGTTATATCCTTAAGCCTACATGGTACTTGGTTGATATAAAATTCACTTTCACCGGAGCGGTGATAACAGCGTGTAACTTTAACTTCATCTGCAACGTTGGGTACGTTGGCGATTCTAATGCCTTTTGGGACGCGGCCTAGGGTCAGGGAAATTTCAGTTCTATTTACCGGTTTTCTTGTGGAACTACCATTAAAGATTAGATCTGCCGATTTTGTTCCACGCAAGGATTTGGAGCTTTGCTCTCCTATAACCCAGCGAATAGCGTCAGAAACATTGCTCTTTCCACATCCGTTGGGACCAACAATAGCAGTGAATCCAGAGGTAAAATCGATATGTGTCCCATCGACAAATGACTTGAAGCCGTCTAGGTCTAGACTTTTTAGTAGCATATGAGACCAATACCTCTAATAGTTTCAAGGGCCTTAATCCCTTTTTATTTTGTAAGAGACTAGACCATTCATTAGGTCTTGTAAAGGAGAAAATATACCACTTCTAGAGGTATAATTATATATGACCACAATATATAGTGGTACTTGCTAAATATTTGTTTAATATTACTATGGTTTTAAGGGTTAATTTTTATAATTAATTATTAGTCTATTGATATAGAATGAGTTGGAGGATAGTTATGTTTTACCAACATTTATTCATCGAAAGGGACTGATCGCATGAAGTTTTATTCTTATAATAAGTGTGGGACTTGCCGTAAAGCTAAAAAATTGCTTGATAAATATAAAGTTTCCTATGATGAAATCGATATTACAGAAGCGCCACCCTCAATGACTGTCCTAAAAAGAGCAATTAAAGCAAAAGGGATGAAAAAACTGTTCAATACTAGTGGTGTGCAGTACAGAATTCTGAAGATTAAAGAAAAAATAGAAAATATGACAGAAGCTCAGGCATTAGACCTTCTTTCTGGTAATGGCAGGTTGGTCAAGCGGCCTATTGCGGTTGATGAAAACCGAATAACTGTAGGCTTTGATGAAAATGAATATAAGGAGGTTTGGTCGCAAGGTTAAATATTTTTAGTAAAATTGACTCGTAAGCTACAAACCTATGGATTTATTGATTTTTAAAACTAAGTTAAAAAGCCTATATCCCGTTTCTCGAGATTTAGTAGTAGCTGATCCTTTAATAGCATCGGTCATAGTGTTGTTATTCAACTTTGATAATAAGGTTTTTGTTTTAATGACACGCCGCTCTAAACAATTGAAAATTCATCCTGGGGAGATGTCATTCCCGGGTGGAAGATATGAAGAAGAAGATGGCAACTTACTAAATACAGCACTCCGAGAAACTAGGGAGGAGGTTGGAATGAATTTTGATGAATCTCAAGTAAGCGCGACTCTTCCAATTGTGCGAACCCTTACGGGTTATGTAATAACTCCATATGTTATTATTTTGCAAGAGCGTCCACAAGTTGGAGAATTGAGTGACGAAGTGGATGAAGTTTTTGAGATTCCACTTGTAAATCTACTTTTGACTCAGGTAGAAAATACTGAATACAAAGAGGAAGAAAATAAGTATGTTTACTGGCATGACGCCAACCGTATTTGGGGTGCGTCTGCAAAAATTTTACAAGAGATAGAACGACTTCGTACCATTTGAATAACTATTGGTAATAGAGATTTAGCCTATGCAAGATATTCGTATTCTTTTTCTAGCACCCAATTGGAGGGTGTCATTGCTGCGCTCATTTAAGAAGTCGCTGTCAGGTAAATTTTTTTTGGTTGGAGCTGACAGTGATCCTTATTCTGCTGGATTGAACGTTGTGGACCAGAAATATGTGATACCCCAATTTGTAGAACAAGGATGCTTCGAAAGAATAAGAGTTATTTGTGATAAGGAAAATATTGATACCATTCTTCCGATGACCAATAAAGCAATTATTTTTATGGATAAAAACCGTGAATGGTTTAATGAGGAAGGTTTAGCATTGTACCTTGCAGATCATAGTGCGATTAAGATTTGTCATGATAAGCGCAGTTTGGCAGTTTTTTTTTCAGAGAATAATATTACTTCTCCAGACTTGATAAATGCTAAAGAACCATTTCCAGGATTTCCTCTTATTGCTAAGGAGCCTTGCGGCGAAGGTAGTAAAAACTGTTTCAAGGTAGAAAATCAGACCGATCTAGATTTTTATTCAAAAAAATTACCAAGCCATGTTTTTCAAAAATTTATTAAGGGTAGAGAGTTTAGTGTTGATTGGTTTTCCGATAAAAATGGCGTTCCTATTGTAATAGTCCCGCGAGAAAGATTAGCAACTCGAGGAGGCGAAGTTATGACAAGCCGGATAGAAATGATTCCTGACATTATTGAATCTGCTAAAAATTTAGGAACTCTTCTTAAGCTGCGCGGTCCTGCTAACTTACAAGGTATTTTGGACGAGTCAGGAAGTTTTTTCTTTACTGATGTTAACCTGCGCTTCGGGAGTGGCGCTTTGCACAGTATTCACGCAGGGGCAGATATACCCCGAATGATGTTTCAAGAACTCGTTGGACAACTAGTTGGTAAAATAGATAACTGTATAATGGATGGATCTAAGATGTTTCGCTTTCATGATGCTATATTTGATTCTTGAGTTCTAATTTTCTCTTGCTAGACAAAACTACTTAAACATCCTAGTATTTGGCTGGCTGCGGTGGTTGTAATTAAAAATATAGATATGATGCAAAGAGCGTCATAAAACTTCTATTTGATGTATTTTTTTTAAATTAAAACTTAAGTGAATCTACCTATTCCGGCAAAAGACCGACTAATTTTTGCGCTCGATATTCCTAATCGTGAAGAGGCTGAAAAATATGTTCGTCTACTCGGCGAATCGGTTGGTTGTTTTAAGGTGGGTCTTGAACTCTTTATCAAAGAGGGGCCAGATATAATTAAAATGGTTAAGGAAAATAGTTCTGCGTCTATTTTTCTAGACCTTAAATTGCATGATATCCCCGCTACCGTAAGTTCTGCATTGATTTCAGCTGCCACACATGAAGTTAAATTTATTACCATTCATGGATCTGGAGGTAAATCAATTTTACAGACTGCGGCCGAAGTTAAAAGTTTAGGTTTGGAGGTTTTGGCTGTTACAGTTCTCACTAGTGTTTCAGAATCAGAACTTAAGGGTTTAGGGTTTAAGGAAAATCTTAGTTTGAGTCAGTTGGTGCTCAACCGAGCCAGCGAAGCTGAAAAATATGGTTGCGCTGGAGTTATTTGTTCTGGTGAAGAAATATCTTCAATAAAACGAGTATGTAAACCTGACTTCAAGCTAGTGGTTCCTGGAATCCGTCCTCTATGGGCCGAAGTTAGAAAGGACGATCAAAGCCGCACTATCACACCCAAAGATGCTATTTTAAAAGGAGCCGATATGATTGTTGTCGGTAGACCGATCCGCAATGCCAAAGAACCTGATGTTGCTGCAAGAAAAGTAGTTGATGAAATCAGATCTGCTCTTATTGCTTAGAATGGCAATTTCTCAAGCAACTTTATAATTAATCTAAGATTAATATTTGTAAAATATGGAGATTTCATCATGTTCCAAAACGTTGTGCATTTTATTTATTTCCTCGGTTTAGTGTGTTGGATTGGTAGTGTTGTGTTTTTTTCATTTTTTACTGCTCCTGTAATTTTTAAATTATTAGACCGTGAAAAAGCTGGAGAAATAGTAGGTATTATTTTTCCGAGGTATTATTTTTTGGGTTATGTATGCGCTGCATTAATCTTTTTTTCCCTGATGGTTAGCGACCCAAATATCTTTAAAACTAAATCAATACTACTGTTTATCATGATCGTCGGATGGTTTTATGCCGGAATGATTGTGAGTCCAAAATCGAGAAAGTTAAAAGCTCTCAGGCAGGCAGCTAGTTCCATGGATGAAAAAGAAAATTTCGAGGCACAGTTTAAAAAAGTTCATTCTCTGGCGGTTAAATTAAATGGAACTGTATTGGTTGCAGGCCTCGGACTATTATGGTTTAGCGCCGAAGGATTCCAGCTTTGAATGTTATTTTTTTACAATGTCTTGCGTTGAACTTTAATCGTCAAAATATTAACAAACGTTTATCTAGAATAATCAAGACTATGGGTAGGCGGATCGAATTTTTATTCTATGGGTAAATTTTATTTACAGTCTAGCTAAATGGCAGAAGGTGTTTTATTAAAATGCCGCAAAATTTTCGGTAGAAAAAAATTACTTAATTAATTTTAAAATACATTTGGGAAAGTTTTATTGCTAGTTTCTTTTTTGTAAAGGTGGAGCTAAAAAATTTAATTCCTTTATAAACCGTTTGCCTGATTTTGGGATATTTTTAACTTTGTTTCTTATGAGGACGTCTTTAGCTTTTAAAAATTGACCATAGTATGCATGGTTGGCCTTTATATCGTTAGAAATAACAGCTCCTTTTAAGGAGACTCCGGCAAATGCTCCTTTGCTTCTTGAGTAAGAGTATATTTCCCCTTGCATGCCTATATCAATTGCTGCTTCAGCATGTCTGCCAATCGGTCCTGCAGAAACTGCAGCATCGACTCCTAACGTCAGTTCATCTTTAAGTAGACTCTCTAAACCTCGTTTTGTCATCACCAATAGGACTAGATCGACTGCTTCAGCTCCGACTTGGAATCCAAAACTCAACCCGGTTTGGGTAAGGAATGTTGGCGGTCCAAATGCCCCATTTTTCTTCGCACGCATCGATGCTACTCCTTCACCATATCTACCACCAATGAGAAATCCCGCTTTAATCAAGGTTGGAAAAATAAGAATGGCCTTTGCCTGGGAAATCAATTCGCTCGGGATTTCTTGGTCTGGGGAGTTCATTATTTCATCTATTACAGCTAATGAATCTTTGAGAGTTTTTTGTTCGTTATAATCGTTAGCTTGGGTATTTATAGGGAAAAAAGAAATAAATAATAAAGCTAAGACAATTTTTCTCATAAACGCCTCCAATTTTAAAGCTTTTTTATATTACGCTTGTTTAGATTAAAATTTAATGAATAAAAATGATATTTAGAGCCAACATAAATTGAAGAATAAAAATATAACTGAGCCTAGGGTAGAAAATTTAATGTGAAAGGTCAAACCGGTGAATTGTAAGGAAATGTTTTAAAAATTATTTTACCTTCTAATTTTGTTAACATACTTAACTATGATTGAAAAAGAAATAGCAAAATACCTTGATAAGGGTGGTCTTTTGTCAGGTTGTATAGAAGAATTTGAGCATCGACCTGAGCAGATTGCTATGGCTGAAGCTGTAGGAAGAGCTTTTGATAATGAACACCACTTAATTGTCGAGGCCGGAACAGGGACAGGAAAAAGCTTAGCTTATTTAATTCCTGCCATTTTGTGGGCAGTAAAATATAATAAAAAAGTAGTGGTATCAACCTATACCAAAACTTTACAAGAGCAGCTTCTGTATCATGATATCCCTCTTCTTCATGAGAAATTAAAAATTCCCTTTCGATACGCGTTGTGTTTGGGCAATGAAAACTACCTTTCATTAAGAAGGCTAAAGCGAGCTAGTCAAGCAGGTCTTTTTACAAGGGCTGAGGAAGATGAGCAAATGGAAGCGATTTTTGGCTGGGCAGGTGAAACTTTAAATGGCACAAAAGGCGACCTGCCGTTTGAACCGCTTCCTGCAGTATGGGAAGATGTGGGTAGGCAAAAAGATTTATGCCTCGGTAAAAACTGTGAAACTTACAGTACTTGTTTTTATTTTAAAGAACGAAAACGCTGGTTTGGCGCACACTTATTGATTGTAAATCACCACCTTTTTTTTGCTAATGTTGCTAACAATGGTGCAGTACTTCCCCGGTTTGATGCTGTTATTTTTGATGAAGCACAAAATATTGAAGAGTCGGCGACCTCTTTTCTTGGGTTAGAAATTTCTAATTCTAATTTGTTTTATTTTCTGGATAGGCTTTATCATTCGCGGACTCGTAAGGGCATGTTGTCGCGAATTGAGCATGACTACGCAATTCATTTACGAAATCAAGTTGGAGTGGTTCGGCAGGCAGTTGATGGTTTTTTTAAAAAATTTTTTGAAGAATATGGCAAAAAAGATAGAGTACTTCGCCTTTATAAACCGATCGCTATTAATAATTTGATTTATTCTCCTATGAAGGAATTATATGAAGGTTTAAAAAATTTTGAAGGAATGGTGCAAGTGGAAGAGGACCGTATAGAAATAACTGCCGCCGCAAATCGATGTATGGAATTTAACAATACTATTCCTGCTTTTCTTAATCAGCATCTTGATGGGTACGTTTATTGGTTAGAAATTATAGAAAAAAAACGGTTCAGCCGTATTGTCCTTCATGGGGTTCCAATAAATGCTGCTGAAGAATTGCAGGAGCAGGTATTTTCTAAAATTGATCGAGTTGTATTGACGTCAGCGACTTTGACAACTAATAAAAGTTTTGAATTTATTCAAAAGCGAATTGGATTTGAACCATATGAACAAAGTACACTAGATTCTCCATTTGATTATCCTCGTCAGGCACTTCTTTATGTTGCCGGTGATTTACCCGAACCTTCTGATGAAATTGAAAAATATGCGTCTGCAATGGCAAATCGATGTAGCGAGTTAGTAGAAATATCTAAAGGGAGAGCTTTTATTTTATTTACTAGCTATGCGTTAATGCATCAAGTATTTGATCGGTTAAAATACTTATCAGATAAGTGGCCACTTCTTAAGCAAGGTGAAATGCCGACTGGGCAGATGATACATCGATTTAAGGAGACACCTTCTATTATTTTTGGTACTAATTCTTTTTGGCAGGGGGTGGATGTTCCGGGGGATGCCCTTAAAAATGTCATAATTACAAAGCTTCCATTTGATGTGCCAACCGAACCACTCACAGAAGCACGTATCGAGGATTTGCGCAGAAGGTCAATCGATCCGTTCTCTCATTACCAGATACCACGGGCAATAATTCAAATGAAACAGGGATTTGGTCGGTTAATCCGAAAACAATCCGATACTGGCGTGATTTCTATTTTAGATTCAAGAATTGTCCACCGAGGCTATGGAGCTCAGTTTTTAGACTCACTGCCTTCATGTAAAGTGGTCAAGGAGTTAAGCCAGGTAAAAGAATTTTTATCAGAAATTGAAGCAAACGTCGTGTAAGGAAGGATCAACAAAAACTCAAATACTATTAAGTAGAAAATAGAGCCGATTTTATTTTAAAATAAGTAAGATAGGTTGCAAAAATATTTGAGCCTATAGCGGTAATACATATAAAAATATCGACTCGTCCTATTATGGCCATTAAAAAAAGAAAATATATAAAGTCTCGATTAGCTAGGTTGTTAGTTAATGTTTTTTCTATTTTTGGACTAGGTGTATTCATTCCAGCCTTCATTTGTTCATCAATAATGGATGCTCTAAGGAGGAGGAAGCAAATTAAACTCCCAAATACGGCAAGCATGCCAAAATATTTAAAAATACTGTTTTCAGTTGAATGATATAATCCTATGCCAATCGAAAAAAATACCGAAAAATGAACTAGATTGTCACAAAGAATATCAAGCTTCCCTCCAATTTTTGATTCTAAAAATTTGAGTCGCGCTACTTCTCCATCTGTGCAATCGACCCAAGCAGATAGCAAAAGTAATCCAGCGCCGATTATGCTTTTTTCGTAAGTGCCTTGGAAAAAAAATACTGCTGAAATCAAGCCTATAAAAAGACTTAAGATGGTAATCATATTAGGGCTGAGGGGAGTTTTTAAAAAAAACCTTGTAAGCTGGCGAGAGAAGAAACGAGTGATAGTTTTATCCATAAAACTATCATTGTTTAAGCCGCAGTTGTTTAAAAGGTTTTCATGCTGAACAAGAAAATCTTTAGGTTGGCTTACAAGACCATTCTGGTGTCCTGGTAAATACTTAACATTAGATTTTTGAACGCTGGGTAGTTTAGCTAAAGAAAGATTGCCTTCAAAGATTAATTGGTTAAGAGTTTTTGTCATAGCCCCGCGTTCAAGAGACTGGGCCAATAGGTTATCATTATTGTCTGCTAAACCCATTCCAGATTCAATTTCCTGCCTTGTGTGAAGGGCTCCGCTATTTAAAACTAATACAGAGAATTCTTTGGTTGCCTCTATTAATGCCATAATGTCTGTTTCGAAAATCAGTTTGATGTTTAACTTGTATTTCTCGAAGGTTTGCTTCCAAAGTTCTACGTCATTATTGTTGCTATAAATAATGAGAGAATTGACGCCGGCGCGTTGAAGAGTTAGAACGTTTCGTAATAAAAACGGGATGCCACAAATTTTTTTAAAATACCAATCAACTTTAGGTAAATTTAAAGGAGGGGGTGATAATGGAAGAATTGCGCAAGTATTTTTAGGATCCACTAAAACGGGTGTATTAGAATTAAAAACTGCATTTAGTAAAAAACCTTTGTATAGCTTTTAAGAATATCAATATGCAGTGTCAATGTAAATAAAGGATTATAATAATAGGATTGGTCTGTCTAGAAAACCAAAAAATCCAGAACCTCGAGTTTATTTGTGGGGTGGGGTGGAAGAATATAAAAGAATAGCTATTAATTAATCTCTATAGCAGATATTTTATTTTTTACCCTGTAAATGAAAAAACCAAAAACAATGGATCCTATTCCTGCTATCCATAGAAACCAATTTAACTTATTAAAAATACAAAATAAGAGAATAACATAAATAAAATTTCTACTGGCAAGTATTTGGATAATGTTATACATAGGTGTGTTGGTAAAATAAGAACCTTTCCCCCCTTTCGGAAAATATATAAGATAAAATATCCAACCTCCCCCAAACATGACCAAAGCGAAGGGAATCAGTGCTTGGATTAAGCCATCATAGCGAGCGACGCCAAGCATTATTCCTATAAAAATAAAAATATTTATGATGTTGTCGCATGCGGTATCGAGGTTTTCCCCGAAGTCCGATTCCATAAATTTTAGACGAGCAACGTCGCCATCGCAACAATCTAAAATAGCGGTAATAGATAAAAGCACTCCACCGATTAAGGTATTCCAGTAATTTCCTTGCGCAAACAAAATTCCCGATGCTAAACCTATAAATAGCCCAAGTATTGTTATTTGATTGGGGGTTAGAAATGTTTTTATCAATAATGAAGATATTTTAATTGAGAATATTGAGTTAACCCAGATATCCATAAATTGGTGGTAGTGTAGTTTATGTTCGTCTAGGATACCTTTTTCAATCGACTGGGTAGATTCAGAATCTTTTATTCTTTTACGGAAAAACCAAGGACCGGAGAGATGGACAGGAGTCACTTCCTTTTTTAAAGATCCAAAGCGTAAGTAGTTTTCAACGTCTGAAGGAAGAAGTAGATAAATTCCATCTGAGTTTCTGTTCTCATTAAAAAGTCCAGTAATCGCAATAGGTTCAAGAGCATTAGATGAATTGATAAAACCTTTAATAAGCTCACTAGTTGTCACGAGGTCACCTTCGACAAGAAGAACCTTTTTAAGTTTTGGGAGTAATTTAATTGAATTTAAATTGTCCGAGAAAGAGTCATTATGCAAGCTATGCCACTGAAGGTTACTTTTAAATCGTGAATCACTTTTAATAGTTGTCTCAATCGAATGTTGTTGCGAGAGTGTAGAATTTTGCTCAAAAATTATAAAATTTTCAATGCCTGCTCGCTGCAGAGAAAAAATTAAACGTTTAAAGGCGGTGACTCCGGCAATATTT
>Ga0114997_10004310_pt1 | contig 11047 bp, 4 predicted proteins | sample ArcticOcean_MG_C_2_FD_87045 | JGI IMG/M metagenome (GOLD analysis project Ga0114997, IMG submission 87045) | Marine microbial communities from western Arctic Ocean - ArcticOcean_MG_CB4_136 | ecosystem: Environmental > Aquatic > Marine > Oceanic | place: Arctic Ocean: Canada Basin | collected... | reverse complement strand
CGACTGGCGACACATCGCTTCCGCTCGTTACAAAGAGCACCACGAGTGCCTAAACTACTTGCGAGAAAAAGAGTGCCCGGAACCAACGGACGAAGAATACGATTGGTTTCTCAAGCACGAAGTTGTCGAAGATGCACGTTGAGATGCGGACGAAGAATACGATGAATTCCTCGAGGACCAACAACATTTGTATAACAGCGACGAAAAGAAGAAGATAGATTTGAACTCGATAGATTTGATCGATAATAGATACTTAGATAGAGAGACTACTTGATTTTTAATAGCGTTAGCGAGCTCTTCTTTTCCACTTCATTTTTCTCTTCTTCTCTGTTGTGACGAATTCTCACAAGAAGAAGAATTCGTCAATACTTAAACACATCATTCCTACGCAAGAGAGAGAGAGAGAAATACGAGAGAAACATAACCCCAACGCGCTTTCCGCGAAGATGATGTCCTTTTCGGCGCTTTCGAGCTTTTCGCGCTGCTCCTCTGACGTTCATGTTGTTTCTTCTCTTCTTTCTTCTTTACGTTTAGATTTGGGGAAAAGTCCTCCTCTCATTGGCGGCGAATCGATTATGATGTCGACAAGAAGAAGACAACAAAGAAGACAAAGACAAAGAAGAAGCGCATCGCGATTGGTCGCGATGGCGGCGAAGAGTAGTAATTACGAAAATGATGAAATCAGCGACGACGACAAGGGGGGCGCAGTGTGGACGCAAACGACTGCGTTTGAACTGTACGCGAGGGAGATAAACAACAAAACGTCAAAGTTATGTTTCGCGAGATTGACGAGCGCGGAATCCGGGGCGGTGGTCGACCCGAGCGTGTTTCTTCTGTGCGTTTTCGCCGCCTCCTCCTCAACTTCTTCTTCTTTTTCGAGCAGCGAGAACGAGAACAGCGAAACAAGCTTTAGGAGTAGTAGCCCCGTCGTCGCGTTCACGCACAAACAAATGCGAGAGATGACGAGAATAAGCGAACGATGGAATTGGAAGATATTGAAACGCGTGGAAAGCGCGGAAATGAGTTTGTTCTCGCTGGCGGATCCGCCGGAGAACGTGCCGCCGGCGAGGGAGTTCGGGCTGGAGTTGAAACGGTTGAGAGAGAGGATGGAGAGAGCGAAACGGGCGCAGATGTGGAAGTTGGTGGAGGACGAACGGTGGTGGGGTGATTCGGGAGGAGGATCGGGAGAAGAAGAAGAGGAGGAGAATAGGAGTAATAGCAGCAGTAGGAGTAGTAGTAGTAGTAGTAGTAACATCGGCGGCGGCGACGGCGAAAAGGAGACCGACGATGATGCCGAGAAAATGTTCTTCGACGCGTCGACCCGAACCGCGTGCGAGAATATTCGCGTATACTTCGAGTACCTCGGCTTCCAACCGACTAGTCGGGAGTGGATATCGATTCAAACCCTCCTCGCCGAGTGTTTGACGAGCGAGAAGGACCGATCGATGATTCGAGTCAAAGACGACGACGACGACGTAAACGACGACGACGACAATTCCTCTTCCTCCTCCCCTTCCTTCCGTCTCCTCAAACGCATAATCGACCGCAAAACTCAAAAGCCGTGGAAAGACGCCGAACGACGAAAACTCAACCACCGATACCTCCTCGCTCGCGAAAACTTACTCCGAGCGAAAGAAGAGTGGAAAGACGCCGAAAAGTCGTACAAAGAAGCGAGAAGGAAAATGAGCAAAGCGCGACACGAGGTTGCCAAAACCAGGAAACACGTCCGGATCGAGTTTCGGTAACGATGCGTATACTACGCTACGCGCAGCTCACATTGTGTGTCTTAAAGTTGTCACACACCCCAAAAGTCTGTCGATTGGTCTCTATTACGTACATAAATACGTTTCTCTTTCGTTTATTAGAGCTGCTCTTGACACCCCCTGTTCTTAGGAAACCGTTGCGATGAATTTTATGAGGCGTACATATTACATATTACATATTAACCCTTTCACACATTGAACAAAATCGTCAGAATTCTCCCCCTTTATTACTAATAAAGAACAACGCTTTTCCTCCTCGCGCTTTTGGGGCTGCTCGACGAGAAGAGATACCTACGACGAATACTAATAATGGACTCGTCTCTGTCTGTGTTGATCCCGAAAATACGCAAACAATCGCTCAAATTGGACGTCGTTTATGGAAACCCGACGGACGATGAAAATGAAGAAATCGACGCGAAACAAGCGTGGGTGCGAGGGGAGACGTTGATGCACATCTCTCCTCCTCGCAATAATGCTGCTGCTGTTGAGGATGACGATCAGTCGAAGATTTATCAAACGACGGAAACGACTGGGAGGAGGAATAGGGTAAAAACGCTCCTGTTTCACGCGGAGAAAGATTTGGTTGAAATCGATTCGATTGAAATCGATGGACAGAAAGGACGGTTCAGGCGGATTTTCGTCGACGAAGACGACGACACGAATTTTACCACCACGACGACGACGACTACCCCAAAAGCTGCTGCCAATGCGTTTTTCGACGATTCCATCGTGGAGAGGATTAAGCTCATGAAACAGGTCGAAGACGAGAGTTTGATGACGATGAATACTGGCGGCGGCGGTAGTAGCGGTAGTAGTGGGAGCGGCTTTAGCGCGGCTTCTCTCATTAGTAGTAGGTTCGCGGCAGGCGCTTCGATTGTCCTCGTCGAGCTCGAGAGCGGCGAGGAGATTGATTTTAACTCGGCAGGAGGTGAAGATGATCCAGACGCGGCAATGGACGATGCGGGAGAAGACGAAGAAATGAATGATACTAAGACTGATACGAAGAAGAAGGACGAAGGGAGAGAGGTGGAAGTTTTGATGCGATTTCGATCGGGGAATTTTCCCGCCGCCGCCGCCGCAAAGGACGATGGTGAAGGTATCATTGCTATCGATGTCGATAATACCGGTGACGACGACAACGGTGGTGATGGCGACCATGAACAGCGCGCGCAGAGATCGTTCTGGTCATCTTCTTCATCGTCGCCCTCGTCGTCGCCTTCGTCAAAAAATACGAAGAAACACGTTATAACCGATCTGAGCGTCGCGTGCGACGGGGAATTTTTCAAAGCTCCCGGTACTTTAGAGAAACCTTCGTGTTGGTTCCCGTGCGTGGACGTGCACGATTGTTTGACTGAGTTCGATTTCGACATTTCGTGTGTGCCCCATTTAGTCGCCATCGCTCCCGGACAGTTTGAAGAAGCCGTGTGGGAACCAGAAGTTTCGGATATCGACGGACAGTTTAGGCGAAGGCACACGTTCAGGAGCGTCGTTCCGTGCGTAGCAAGGGATGTGTGCGTTGTGGTTGGTCCGTTTAGCGCGCACAGAGCGTATCGAGACGCCACAATAGAAACCGTCGACCCGAACGCGCTTCCGGTAAACCCGTTCGCGAGAACAAAAAAGCAAACTACAAAAATTACGCATCAAATGCAAAGCAAAGAAGGCATCACCATGTACATTCCAAAGACTTCGATGGCAACAAGCGCGACCGAAGAAGACTCGGACGTGGCGTTTTTGGAACACTACGAGCGATTAAAGTTCCTCGGTCGAGGCGTGTACGATTGCATGGAAAGTTTTGAATCCTATTTGGGAAATTTATACCCGGCGGAACACACGCGGTTGGTTTTCTTACCGAACTCTCTCGCGCCAAACAACGCTAGAGGTTTTTCCTTGGCGAACGCGACGGTGCTCTTTTCGAAAGACGTTTTTATCGTCGACCCAACGGATGGGCCGAGATGCGTGGAATCTCGAGCGAGTCTAGCCGAAGCGTTGGCGAATTTATGGTTTGGCGTGTTGCTCCTCCCTCGAGACGTCGTCTCTGATTCGTGGTTAGTGGAAGGATTAGCCGGAAATTTAGCCAACGCATACGTGCAAAAATGTTGTGGCACGAATGAAATGAGTTACCGTCGCGCGAAAGAAGCCGAGGAGGTTGCCATGTACGACGATGGGAAAGTGTTGCCGCCGTTGTGCTCGCAAGCGACGAGGTTGTGGAGAGAAGGATGCACGACGGGCGGGAAAGGTCAACGATTCTCAAACGCGAAAAAAGTGGAAGCGGTGGCGAACGGAAAGAAGAACGCGCAAGTATCTGTCGCCGCGAATGCTGCCGGGCAAATTATCAAAAGCGTCGAGCCGAAAGAAGTTTTAGCTAGTGGAGATTTCCTTTATCCGTTTCCGAAAACTATAGACGACATCGCCGTGTTGGGAAGTCACTCTCCTTTGTCGCTTTCGCCGAGAATCGAGCGGTTACTTCGCTTAAAATCCGTCGCCGTCGTCGGTCTGCTCGAACGACGCATGGGACGCGAAGGTTTACAAAAAGTCTGCAAATATTTCGCCAACTTGCAGCAAAAAAGGACGAAAGAGAGCTCGAAGGATGAAAACAACAAAGGCGGCGATAAAAGCGACGCCGCCAAGAACAAAGACTCGAAAAAAGATGCTTCGAACAAAAAGACCGCGAAGGAAAGTCAAAATCAAGAACACGCGCAGAGAATGGAAAAGTTACGGGAAGCGTTAGCCTCTAACGCGCGATGGATATCCTCGCAGCACTTCCTGGACCACTGTCGCTCGGCGGTAAATTTAGGCAAAGGCGAAATTGCTTCTTTCGTCGAACGGTGGGTCTACGGCTGCGGCTCGCCGACGTTCGATGTCGAGTACAGCATTCGCAAACGGAAAAACAAGCTCGAGTTTGTCCTGAAAGTCATTCACTCGCCGGCGACTCTTGCTGCCGATGAAGCCGCGTCGAGAGTGGCGAGAAATCATCGAACGAGCGTGACCATTCGATTGCAAGAAGACGCGACGGCTTCGGATCACGTCGTGGCGTTGACTGCTGGAGGTGCGACAGCAGTTCCTGGAACAGTGGCACCGTCCGAACACGAACACTTCGCCGAGATGCCGTTGCAAGCGAAAACGAAAGAATCTCGATACGAAAAGAAAAAGTTCTCCGCGCCAGTCGTCGAATCCGGAACCGGGGCGGATATAAATAACGATTTGTTGACGGCCAAAGATAACCAGGTATCCTGGGTGCGGGTCGATCCCGATGGGGAATGGCTTTGCAACATCCGATTGCCGACTGAACAAGTCGGATTAGAGTCCATGCAAGCGCTTCTCTTGGACAAAGAAATGGATGTGGTGGCGCAATCGAGCGCGGTGAGATTCCTCGCCGAAAGAGCGAAGATTGGTTCCCAAACCGCCTGCGCGGCGTTGGAGAAGTGCTTGCGGAGCAACAAGACGACGTTTTGTCGCGTTCGAGCGGAAGCGGCGATGGCGTTAGGAAAAAGCACCGGGGTCAAGTCCAAGTTTCTCGGTTTGAGCGCTTTGGTTTCGTATTACCGACGAACGCAGTGCGATCCAAACACGGGCTTTCCGAAATCGAACGATACGAGAGACGTGTCGGAAACGATTGTCGACGAGGCGGTGTTACTCGCGCTCGGAGCATCCGTGGATGATTCAAATAGCATGAACGGAGTCATCTCTACTCCAACGACCGCGTTTGATTGTTTAGTCGATCGCTTGTCGAGGAACGACAACACGGGGAATCCAAACTCGGACGTCGGTTTAATCGTCGCCGCGTTGGAGGCTCTGTCCATTTCCATGCCGCCGGACGCGAAACGAAGAGATTTAGCCATGGCGCAAGCGGTTCGTTACGCGCACAGAGACCCGGTGTTTATCAAGTCCGACCGTAACGTCGTCGCGAGATCGTGTTACCGAGCGTTGGCGAATTTAGCTCGGTTCGCTTTCGATGATGAAAACGTTCAAGTGGAGAAGAGGCAAAAAGTCATCGAGTCTGCGTTGCAGTGCGCGGATGACGCGGTCGGGTTAAACGCGGAAAACGCGAGAGGGAGACGCGACCGCATTTCGACGTTGTTCCTCGACGCCGTCGGGGTGAACGATGACGCGGGTAATTTACACGAGTGTTTAGAGGTGATTGGTAAGGAACCGAACCCGTTCGCTCGAGTGCATTTGTTGTGGGACACGATTGACGCGGTGACGAATTACTCGCATCAAAAGAGTAGTCTCGCCGCCAACGATGCCTCTTTGGGCCAAACGAAAGAGACGTTCGATCAATACTACGAAAAAATGTTGGTGCACTATCGCGCGAAAAAGGAAACGTTAAATTTGTTGAAATCGTGCGCGTATACAGACGGCGCGAAGTGTAAAGTCGCGGCAAATAAACTTCTTCGAACGTTAACCGTGAAAATAAAAGAGTCGCCTCGTCACGAGAAAATCGAGGAGTATCAAATCGACGGCGTCATGAGAGCAATCAAGAAGGCGTCTCTCAGAGCGACGCAACATCCCGAACCTTTGAGCCGAGCGGATTTGCACAAGATTGATCCAGCCGCGGCTTTACGAATGGCCGAGAAACAACGCAAACGCGCAAAGAAGGAAGAAAAACGCATGAGAAAGATGCGAGAGGCGCAGGAGCGCGAAGCGCAGAGATTAAAATCGGAAGAGGATCAAATTTTTGGCGCCGGAGGCGAAGTGCTGGATATCGAGCCCGTTGGTTTTCCTCCTCCCGCTCCTCCTCCCGTTGCGCCTGCATCGGCTCCCCATGCACCGGTCTCTGCTCCTCCTGTTCATGCTGCTCCTGCTCCTGCGCCGATGGACGTTGACGCTGCGCCGCCTAAGCCAAAGATGAAACTCTCCTTCAAATTCGGCGCGAAGAAGTAATATATCTAATTTACTAATACTCTACATTTAAACAACAACGGCTTAAAAATCTTCTATTCACGCGCACTCATCTAAAACACGCCTCTAAAACTCGCTTCGCGCCTTTTGGTTTCGTCGCAAACAGCGCCACCGCCGCGAACCACGCGCTGAAACTCACGAAAAACGACAAGACGAACAACCACGCGCACGCGAAACACGCCACTCTCAGCGCCAACGGGTCTCTCCCGCTCGCAATCGACGCGATCGTTTCCAACCGGTCCGCTATGGTTTCTAAAACAACCACAGCGTATGCGCTCATCCGAGGCACCACGACATCCACCTCCTTGTTGTTGTTGTTCTTCTTCTGCTTCTGCTTCGTATTCCTCCTCCTCTCGAGACTCGCCCTTCGCCTCGCTCGCAAAGACGCCCGGACGAACACGGCGCACGTCGCCAACACGACGTAGTTTGGATACAAAATAAAAAACACCATCATCGCTCGAACGGAAATGCCTTTCACCCACACTCGTCGTTGTCCTCCTCCTTCTTTCGCGTTTTGAGAAGAAGAAGCTAAAGAAGAAGATTCGTCCTCCTCGTCCTCCTCGTTGGTCCATTTTTGTATCTCTCTCCAAAGCAACCCTTCCAACAGGAATCGAATCTCCTCTTGAAACGGCTCCAAACCGTACCCGCACAACCGTTTTACGCTCGGGTTGATCGATATCCACGCTAAGATTAAGTGTTCCGCGCGAGACGGCGGTGGTAGATCAGCAGCGTGATCGTTTTCGTCGTCCTCGTGTTCTCCTCGTCGAGACGATGATTTCTTTCCCCGCGGCGTTGGGGAAACATGAGTATCACTTTTACCACCACGAATGGCAAAGGAAGAGAGGACGGACGTCGACGCGTTCGACATTACGGCGACGAAGAATATAACTGTTGTCTTCGAGAATTAAGGCGTTTGTTTGTTTCTTCTTCTTCTTCTTCTTATTAGTATTACGTGGTATTGATATGTATTAGGTGTCGTTTACAGGAGTGAATTATATATGAGGAGAAAAATGTGAAGGCGGACGAACAGGAGGATGTTTATTATATACGTTGTTCTCTCTCTCTCTTAACATTCTTCTCCTATATTATCTAAATTAAAACCGCTAAAGTATTATTATAGTTGCTAGTATTGCGCGAGCAGCGTGAGTATGGTTTTGATGTCATCAGTAAAAAGTCTCCTCGGCGGCGGCGGCGACTGGGACGCTAATCTCTTTACGATGATGCATTTGATGATGATGATGTGGCGTAACGTTCTCGCCGAGCTTCTCTCGCTCGTATTTCCGCGATAAGCGCAAAGATTCCTCGATGGTTGATGAGTTCAGAGAGGTTTCTCGGTCGTTCGCGCCAAACTTGTCAAAGTTTAGAGTGCCTCGGATATCCTCCGCGGTGACCTCTTTTCTGCGATTGCTGGGAGGGGAGTTGGAACGCTTCTTGTTGCCCCCATGATGATGATGATGATGATGATGATGTTGTTGTTGTTGTTGTTCGCCAAGTAAAGGTTTGCGTTCGCCGGATTCCGCGTTGAACTTGTTCATCGTTCGCCCGGAAAAGTCGCTCGCGGAGAGGTCTCTCTGCGCGGCAGTCACCGCGGCGGCTGCCGAGATGGACGACTTTCCTTTGCGCACTCTTGACGGCGTGTTCGGGTGCGAACCGTTACCGTTACCGTTGTTGTTGTTATTATTCGCGGTACTCATCGATGATCGTAACATTCGATTCGGCGACGAAGGAGGTTCTGACATTAACCATGGTTGAATGTACTTGGCATCAAACTTTTCCAAAGCGTGGTAGGAAGAAGAGCGATGGCGCAAAGGTTCGTCCGGTTTGTTATTCTTCCCACTCGATGGATGCAAGGATTCCACGTTTGGAATGTCGTTGTCGTCGTCGTCGTCACCACCCTTATCACCACTGTTCGGACTTCCGCTCTCCTCCTTGGTAACACTATTTTTTCCGTCTTCGTCGGCGGAACCGAATCCGAGACACTGCATCACCGGTCGCATAAACGCGCCTTGCAAAATGACTGTCACCAACACCAAAAACGTCGTCGCCGTGAGCATAGCGCCACCAACCGCGCCAAACTCTGCTGCCGCCTTCACGCTCAGCGCGTACGCGACTGCTCCTCTCAAGCCGCAAAACACCAACATATGCTGCGTGTTGCCTTGAATGTACCCGGTGGCGTTTGATTTTCTCGACGTTATGTTCAACATGTACGACAACGGATAGACGCACATGACTCGACTGACTACGACGACGACTAAGGCGACGAGACCGGTGGTAATGTACGCGAACGACGCGCGATACATACTCGCGCCCATGTAAATGAACACAAACGTCTCCGCAACGTACGCGAGGACTTTGAACAAGCACATGGACACCATCCTCGGCGCGCGTTCTAAATTTTGCCTGGTATATCTCCCCATAACAATCCCGCAAAACAGAACCGATACGATCCCACTCATTTCCATCGATTCGCTAATCGAATACGCTAAATATGGAAACAAAAATACCAGCGCGGTATCAAACACCCACCCGTCTTCGTGTTCGCTCGTGACAGAAACGTATTTAATCAACAACGCGGACCCCATGCCGACGACGATACCTACGGTCATACTCGTCCCGAAAGTCAGGACGAAACCTTTGATAGATTCGAAAATCAAATCTTTCAGCTCCATCTCTTGCGCGTAATCGGATTTCAGTCGAGTCAACGTGATTTGCTTAGAAAACATCTCGAACAAAACGATGCAAACGGCATCGTTCAGCACCGATTCGCCTAAAATCATCGCGTTCAAATCCGGATCCACGTTCCCGATGTCGTTAAAGACGGATAAAACGGTCACGGGATCCGTCGACGTGATTAAACTACCGAATAACAACGCAGAAATCGGATCCCACGCGTAAGACAAACCTAAACTCCCGCACAAGTACATCAACCCGCCGACGATGAACGTGTTCATGAAGGATCCCAAAAACGCAAACGTCGCGATGGCGTCTGCGTTCCCGAAATACGTCCCCGGATGTAAAGTATACCCAGCCTCAAACACCACGGGAGGTAACAAAACGAGAAAGAAAAACTTCACGTCGAAAAACATCCAATCTACAAATTGGATGATTCTCGATTTATCTTCCACCGCAACTTGCGCGCTCAAATCCGTCCTCGCCTGGTACGTAATCACGCCCAATACGATCCCCAACATCAACGCCGCCCCGGACGCGTGTACCCATTTCGATTTCAACTGTCTCAACGCGATCGACACGATAATCATAAACACAATCATCATAATCATCACGCCCATGCTCAACGCCGCGGTCGCTTCACCGGATTCAAAATCTTCCACGGAAACTCTCTTCTTATTCGCGATGACTCTCTGCGTCACGTTCAAGACGATATCTTTCAATTCTTCGTTCGTTTGGTCTCTTTGTTCTTGCTTTTCGTTGTTGTTGTTATTATTCGTGAACATTGCTGTTATCCCCCCCGGCGCGATCATCGGGCTACTGCTGCTGCTGCTCGATGATGATGATGTCATCGTCCGCTCCGCGAGCGCGTCTTTATGTTGTTGTCGTTGGGCGCGCTGCCCATCCGTGTTGGAACCATAATAATACCGCGACGACGACCCATCTCCTCCTCCTCTCGTTTGTCTCGTGAGATCGTACGGCGACGTGTATTCTCTCTCCGCTCGATCAGAGTTCATCTCTTCTTCTTTGGTGGTAGTCGTATTCTTTCAAGTGCCTGATGAAATGTCTTCAATCTCTTCGTCCTTAGCCGCGCCTTCAATTTTTGTATCGGGAATTTTCTCTCTTTTGTCGTCCAACAAAAGAAGAAGACAAAGACAAAGGAACAACAAGAAGAACACACAACGAGAAGGTAGAAGAGATCTTCTCTGTGTGTGTGTCCGTGTGTTTCGGTTCTCTCTTATTCTCAGAGCGCTGTTTTCTCTCTCTCTCTGTCTCTCTCTTTTCTTTCTTTGACACCTTTTGGGGGAAATCTGAGGAGACAAATTTTTGTGTTTAGGGTTTTAATTGTATACCCTAAATTGAACGTTTTTTTGTCAAGATTTTATTTAGGAAAACACTTTTTCTCGCATGTGACATTTGTATACACACAAAGACACACACAAAAGAAAGAGAGAAGAGAGTGAGGAATAAACCTTGTTGGGGAGGATATATTCCGCGATGGAGGAGGAGAGCACTCGTTCTTTTTCTCCGAAACTACTGTGGGATGTGATCGTGAAGTGCGACGATATTTGTTTCACTCACATTTTACCGAGATTGAATGGAACTGATCTCAAATTCTTGTATGGAGTGAATACGGAGACGAGAAAGTTGATTAAGAGATCATCTCGCAAGAGGGAGTTAAAAAAGAAGTATAAAGTGAGCGAGATGTCATCGAT
>Ga0114997_10004308_pt1 | contig 11049 bp, 7 predicted proteins | sample ArcticOcean_MG_C_2_FD_87045 | JGI IMG/M metagenome (GOLD analysis project Ga0114997, IMG submission 87045) | Marine microbial communities from western Arctic Ocean - ArcticOcean_MG_CB4_136 | ecosystem: Environmental > Aquatic > Marine > Oceanic | place: Arctic Ocean: Canada Basin | collected... | reverse complement strand
TCGACTCGATAAAGTCCCAAAGCATATCGAGTACGATAAGTCAAAGAGTACCGCAGACAAGAATGTCATAGACATTTATTTTCAAAAGAAGGGCGATAAGGTAGCTCGTCTTCTTTCGACAAATTTGCCGAAGATCAGTACGGATACTTTCGAGCTCGAAGCTTGTTTCGTATCGATCGAAAATACTTCTGTCGAAGAAGTTTGTTGTTCGCAAACTTCTCATTCCGGCAGGTTTCTAGTTCAAGGGTTTGTAAATGGTTCCGTATCGTTGCATATTTTGAATCAAGATAGAAGTGAAGAGAAGGAAGGCGAAGAAGAAGCTGATTTCCCTCACGAGGAGCAAGTCTGGGTCGAAAAGAAGGTTCACGTATCGAAAATTACAGGTGTAGCTGTAACATACGACGATCAATATCTCGTGAGCGCGAGCGAAGACGGATCGTTGCTTTTGTTTGAGTTGAAATCAAAGTTTGGTTCTTATAAAGTACCGGAAGGATTGCGTGAAAATAATTTAGATTATGGGAAGGCAATCGCTGAAGATATCGAGATTGACGAGTTTCCTTCTATGGAGCAAGCGAAAACGTTGGCGAGAGAGTCGCAGATTTCCAACGACGCAGAGAAGACGAGAAAGCGAACATTAGAAAAATTAAACGAGCTTCGTAAAGAATTCAAGTCGTTGATCGAAGAAAATGAGAAAATGAAAAGTGTTGACATACTTCCTGAATCTGCTTTTGAGGTGGATGTGGATCTTCTTGAAATCATGAAAAAGAAAACAGCTGTCGATGTCGAACGCGGAGAGAGAGAAATGGCATGTAGACTTGAACGTGCTGAAATTATTTTAGAAAGGCTTGAAAAGCGGTATCGAGACGATGTTGAAGCTTATTGTGAAGAGCTGCATGCGTATTTTGATGCGAATATCGATGATGAAGCGACGAGTCGATACGAGTTTTCGTGCGAGTCCTTTAGTTTGATGAAAGAGGACTCCAGCGAGGAGGACGAAGACGAGGATCAAGATTTCGACGAAAGGGCCGTATTACCAGCCGGAGATGCTTCCATAATTTCTGACGAAACTTCCACAATCACATCAAATGTTGAGGCTCCGAGAGTGAGCGACATTTACGAAGAAATTAGCAGAGAAAAGAGCGATCTCACATCTCAAGAGATACGAAGAATAGAGCGTCAAAAGCGATCAGAAGAGATGGCTGCGTTCGAGCTCACAAGACCAATCGACGAGTCCGAAACGAATATCGAAGAAGACTTAGAAATAATCGAAGCTCGCAACCGCATAAGTGATTTCCCGTTGAAGTCGGATCCTCTAGCAACGATAGTGAAAGAAAAGCGAGCAAATGTGGAATTGAAAGACGATGCGTTGACTCGAGTCAATGCAAAAATTCGAGAGATAAAAGTCGCGTTCAATGCAGAGTTCCAAGCGTTGAAGGACGAAAGGTCAACACTGCCAAACGACGAATATAACGATAAACTAAGAAAGTTGTGCCTATCGAAAGCAATAGCGGCGCGAAAGTGCAAATCTCTCGAGTTACAAAGATTCATTCTCGAACGTGAACTCGAAATAATCGAGAAGAAGCACAACGCCGGTGATATAGCCTGGGAAAAGAAACTTTACGCTGCCGAAGAGAACATGCGCGCAAAGAAAGCGTCGGTAAAGAAATACACGAAACGATACAAAGAACGCGAGACTAATTTGATCCACGCCGATAACGCCTTGCAGAATTTAATGAAAGTTTATGAAAACAGTTTACCGCCAGGCGCCCCGAGAGCCAAACTGTTCAAAGTGTTTATGCGCGACATTGAAGGTGGAATCGAAGAAAAATGCCCGACCGGATGCGAAGAAGACGTATACGAAAGAGTGGTGCAGTTACGGACGAAGCGTCGCGAGCTCGAAGCGGCAAAAGTCGATGCCATGAACGAGTCCGAGAAAGCGAAGACGTTTTTAGAAGAAAAAGTAAAGGAGATGGAAGTTGCCGTGGCGGCTTTGAAAGATACTACTGCGGATAAAGAAGTGTTCGAGAAGAAGAAGCAAGCAGATCTGAACCAAATAGAAATTTACGTCACTTTGAAAGCGCACGAGATTCTTCATTTTGACGCAGACTCGACGGATTCCGTTTCGAGTGTGAAACTGGGATCTGCCGAAAACGGTTTGGTTTTTGCAAATTCGGCGATCGAGAAGTTGAAGCTCGAGATTGAACATCTGAATGGTGAAATATCGTCCCTTAAAAAGTCGCAGCAAGAACTGAAGAAACAATTTGCGGCTTTAGAGATTGAACGAAAAGAAGAAGAAGTGAAGGAGCGCGACTTAGAGGCGAAAGAGATAGATGTCCAGATGCGAAAATTTGGTCAAATTGTCGATTTAGACGCGTTGGACACCATGGCGAGAGAAGCGAAAGGGGGCGAAGAGTTGAAGATTAAGTTAAGAGCGCAGGAAACATATCACGCGAAAGAAGCTGCGGAGTGGAGAAAGGCCATCCAGCAAAGTAACGACGAGTACACCGCGCTCATTGAACAGCACACTTTGCTTTTGCAAAAAATAGCCGCTTCGAAAAGAGCGCTATTGACGAAAAAGAGAGGAGCAGTTGCAAGCTAACCACGCGTAACTTTTAAGTTTCTGAATGATGAAGACTACTGTAAATATAATCTATTCTGCTATAATCTAAAGCGTGCGTTAAAAATCTATCTATAAAAGTGAAACAGAAGGCGGAGCAGTTGCATTTCCGTTTTGCGGGTTGGTTTGTCCTCCTCCTCGTTCAGAAACGGTCAAGTCCTCAAAGCCTGCAAAAGCGTCGTTCTGATTATTTGGCAGTTGTTGTTGCTCGAACATCTTCATCCGTTCCGCTATGCTAACTCCTACTTTTGGCAGTTGCTCTCGTTGATTTCGCTCTCCTTGTTCTCCATCGCTTACTTCTTCTGCTGTCGTTTCCATCGTCGTTTCCGTCGTCTTCGTTATCGTGTCTTTTTCTTCTCCCTCTGCGCTCCTCCCAACGTTTTCTGTTTCTTTTGGTCTTGTTTTTACAGGCATCGCTTTTGACACTCCCCCTCCAAATGCAATCGCCACCGCGACTTTGAACTCGGCATCCGTGAGAGACAAAAGCTCCAACGCAGAAGACAACTTCTGTTGTTGTTGTTGCTGTTGCTGTTGTTGTTGTTGTTGTTTAACAGTTGTCGTCACCGTTGGAGTTGGTTTTCGAGTTTCTTCTGCTTTCCCAGCGTCCTCGAAATCACCAAAGTCGTCGTCGTCCTCAGCGTTCTCATCATCGACTGACATTTGTTTATTCGCGCTCTCCCTCTCTCTCTCTCTCTCTTTTTCTCGGGCTCTCGCGCGTAACAAATGATGATAGAAGAAGAAGTTTTATGACGAGAGGCGGGCTGAATTTTTCTTTTTTCTTTTCCTCTCTGCTTTTTCCTTCATTCAGCCGACGCCTCTGAGCGAAAGAAAGGCTACAGAAGGAGAGAGAGAGAGAGAGAGGAAGAGAGAGAGGAAGAGAGAGACGAGAGAGAGAGAGTTTTGAGAGGAAAATAGATAGATAGTTAAGAGAGGAGAGGATGACGGACACTTGGCAACTTTCCGCGGTGGCGAGTTTAGTCGAGGACATCGACAAGAAAATTCTCGTCGTTCTGAGAGACAACTCAAACATCGTCGGGACGTTGCGATCGTTCGACCAGTTTGCGAACATCGTGTTAGAAAACGCGGTGGAACGAATGATCGTTGGAACGCACTATTCAGACGTACCTCTCGGATTATACATCGTGAGGGGAGAAAATGTCGTTTTAATGGGAGATGTAGACGAAGCCATCGAGTTGAAAGGATTGACGTGGGTTGAGAACGACGAGATTCGACGAATGAAGGATGCGGAAATGGAAGCGGACAAAATGCACGGGCTGATTGCGAGGAATTTGGACATGTTGTTAGACGACTAAAATGTACAACGAATCATTTCGATGTCTCGCTCTGAAATATAACAAGAATGGTAAGTAGATTTTTATATCGAGCGCGCGATACGGAGTATGTATATCGCATGTATATGTGAAATAACAAGAAGAAAAGCTATGATGGACAACATACCATGCTAATACTGATACTCCGTCTTTTACGGGCGTTGTAAATGTAAACCGATCGATAGGACTGAGCTTTGTGCTGTTATATAATTGCATATATGTGCGAATACATATCTCTCGTTGTTGGTAGTAGCTGCAATGACGAACTTTGCACGTGGAAGTGCTCGTGGTGATCTTCTGTGAGCCAACGATAATAACCAATGGATCCTTCAGAGCAGTCTTTAAAAACATTTGTTTCGCTCGTTTTATTTTGCGCACGTTGTTATATCTCTGACTCACGTCCGTCCTTTCACCGATTTACGACTACAGAGCAGGAACAAAAGAAAAGGATAGAATTCACACGAAAAAGGAGCGCTTTTTAAAGTTCCGTGAGTTCTCATAGTAATACAAAGAATAAGTTCCGGAGCGTTTTTGTTGTATATCCGAGTTATAAATTTTCATTTACAAAGCTTTATTCGTACAAAGTTTTACAATTTAGTTTTCTCCGGGTAGCTCGCCATTTCGGCAACACCACACATACCCGAAGGACTCTCAACATCTCTCGCGATCCGGATGTAGCCTCCTTCTCCCCACTGCTCGCTCCATGAGTTTTTAATTTTCCAATATTTCTTCGTCGCGCCCGGGATGATGACGTTTGAGCTGTTGTGATCGATGCCATAACCAACGACTAAAACGCCATGGTCAAGCTGCGTGCCGCAATCTTCGGCGTGATACACACCTCCTCCGTATAATTGAAACGATCGCTGGTCGGCTTCAATCGCAACCGAGACGGGCTGTTGTGACACGGCTTTTTTCAAAGCGGTTTCGTCGTTCGACGGCACGTCGTTAAATCCATCGATCGAGGCAATGTGCAATAAAGTTTTTCTCGTTTTGCAGTCATCGAAGGAAGCCTTGTACCGGTACTGCTTTTCGCTGTCAACGCCTCCGTTTTCAACGATCCATTCGAAAGCATTATCCATTAAACCACCATTGCAGCCTTGATTGCCTCCTTCTCTGGCGCACGACACCAACTCTTGTTCGGACAAAGAGACGAGCTTTCCAGTTCTAATCGCGTTTATGCCTTCCACCGCCCCAATCGCGGAGAACGCCCAACACGACCCACACGAGCCTTGATTTTTTGGCGTTGTGACGACACCTTCATCGACCCAATCGATAGACTCCGGCGCTTCCACTCCTTCGTATTCCCATAGGGAAACGTCTTTGGCCGCCTCCCCGGAATCTTTCTTTCGCCGTAAAGATTTTTTGAACCCGAGCATCTTTCGGTACTCCTCTCTCGTGTGCGCGGCAAACTTATTCATCTCGACGTAATGCGAGACTTTCCCGGCGACATATTTCGCGTTGTGTTCGAGCACGAACAAATAATTCTCTCCGAAAATCTTTAATCGTTTCAATCGTTCCTCCGCGTTTGCGATTTCTTTATCGTATTTCACCAACCACGCGTCAAAGGCGTCCTCGATTTTACTCTCTCGGAGAACTCGCTTATCATCATCGTTTCGCAGAACTAACTTAACTTCATCAGTCCTCTCGTTGATGGCGCGTTTGGTGTTTTCAGGCTCGAGACGAATCGCCGTCGTCGCGGTCGGGAGAAACGAGAGGGAAAGAATCGCTAACGTCGTTAAAAGGAGGAAGAAGAACGACTGATGAAGTGGTGGTGTTTTCTTCATCATTTTTGTCTCTTCGCGTTTCAAACCGTTGTTTTTGCGTCGTCGACGGTGCCTTTCTTGAAGTCTTCTTCTTCTCTTTTAGAAAGAATCAACTCGCTAGTGCGCGCTCGCCCGAAGAAAGAGTTGAGTATGTTGTGTTCTATTTGTGCGCGTGCGTGCGTGTGAATAATATACCGCGTGTGTGTGTGTATTTTAATTTAAACGCGCAAAAGCGAAAAGTATAATAGCGTTTGGAGACGAAGTTTTTTATTCGTTTCGAAGCGACACGACAACGCGACAGCCAGCGATGATGAGACTTTTTCAGTGAGTTTTTCTATGAAGACCCCAAACGAGCCCAATCCAGAAGGAATCTTTCGTCAGAAACAGAAGTTCGTCGCAGTGACATAGAGAACGAAAGGTACGCACACACAGTTTTGTTAGCACACAACACGCGTGCACGCGTCGAATAACACTCTCCAAACGCAACGATATCGCCGATTACGGCGCGTTCGATTCGCGAGCGTGGATACGTAGTGAAAGACGATTGTCTCCGTTGTTTTCTTTTTGCGCGCGTACATTTTTTGCCTGTGTTTTTGACCCTCGCGTCTTTCCGCGAGTCCGGAAATGCGCGGGTATTGGGTACATGCGAACGTATACGTTGAGATTTAGGGCGGTAAACAGAACGTTTAAACGCGTTTACGTTTGATTACGCGCTCTTTTCTGTTGACTGTTGCGTTTGTGTGTCGCCAAGTAGAGCGCGTTCGAGTTCCATTCTTTGGACCCAAAATGGGAGAAAAAGGCAGAGAAAGAAATAAGAAATGCACACTTTTGATTTACACAGTTATACTCACATCTCACTCTTTACGTCTTTCCTGAACAACAGATGCCGCCGAAAGCGCCAGAGTCAAAGGCCGCGAAGTTAGCGAAAGCTGCCGCGGGGGGTAAAGCCAAAAAGAAGAAGTGGTCCAAAGGGAAATCCAAGGAGAAGGCGCAAAACCAGGTCTTGTTTGAACAATCCACTTACGATAAGTTACTCGCGGAAGTCCCGAAGTACAAGATGATCACCGTATCCATCTTGTGCGATCGTTTGAGAATCACGTGCTCGTTAGCCAGAAAGGGTATTGCTATCTTGGTCGCCAAGGGTTTGATCAAGCCGGTCGTTAGACACTCGCAACAAGACGTTTATACGAGAGCAATTGCCGAAGCATAAAACAAATATACTACATTGATTATTAGAGTTGGATTAGAAAACATAGCTTAAAGAAGACTATTATTCGTGTGATTAATACATATCATATCATATAATTGTTCATACACACATTAATACGTCATCGTTCTGTAAAACATGCTCCCCCCCTTCTTTTCCTTCTTGCGTCTTCGCCGTTTTCTCTTTCTTGATTTTTTCGCACTCGCAGACGAGCGAAACGTCGTCACTTCTCAGACAAACACACCTGAGCTGAAAGAAACGATTCTTTGCAGCAAATGTCACGTGGAGTCACACAACCTCTCGCATCTATCGCAGAAGTCCGCAGGTTTACTCGTTCTTCTCGCGTGCCCTCATGCACGAGCAACGCTGCCGCGACTTCTTCTTCTTCTTCTTCTTCTTCTTCTTCCCAAAAAAGCAGTTACGAGTCGCACTGGAATGAAAGAGATATAGTCTCGAAGAAAGAGTCACACGAATGGATGTGGACGTTCACTGACGCAGAAAATGAAGAGATTGAACTCGTCTTGCGACATTTCAGAGCTGCAAATTTGGACGTAATGGATGTTACCGCGGAAACATTCCCGTTGAGTTCGTCTTTTCAAAACAAGCTATTGGCTATGAGGGAAGAAATCCTCCAAGGGAGAGGTTTCGCAGTGCAAAGAGGACTGAACGTGGCGCGATATTCGAACAAAGATATTTGCACGATATTTTGTGCGATTGGAAAAATAATGGGCATACCAGTGAGCCAGAATAAATTCGGTCACGTGTTAGGGCACGTGTATGATTTGGGAAATGATCCGCTTTCGCCTTCAACACGACTGTATACGACCAGCGCTGCGCAACCTTTCCATACTGATTCTGCAGACATAGTTGGTTTGCTGTGTATACGAAACGCCTCAGCGGGAGGTGACTCCCAATGGGTATCCTCTGTTCGCTGCTACGAAGAGATAAAGAGAGAGCGAGCAGATTTAGCAGAAGTTTTGTTGCAACCGTTTTTTGTTTCTCGAAAAGGCGAGATACCACCGGGATGCGGGCCTACTTACGAGATGGCTGTCTTTCACGAAGTAGAAGACGATCGAACGGGCGAGAAAAATATAATCGGTATCTACGATCGATCCTTCATAGACGCAGCTCAGACGATAGAGGGAACTCCAAAATTAACTAGTTTACAAAGCGAAGCCTTAAATTACCTCGACGCGCTCTGCGTAACACAACAGATTGATATGCGCTTACAATCTGGAGACATCCAATGGCTGCACAACCACACGACTTTCCACGCGCGCAGCGCTTTCAAAGATGAAAGCGAGTTCCCGAGACATTTATTGCGCCTCTGGCTTTCGCCCGAAAACGGAATTAAACTCCCGGACGCGTTCAAAACGAGATTCAACTCGACTGAACGAGGGAGTCCAAACCGCGGCGGCATCAAAATCAAGGACGATGTGAAACTCGTTTGCCCGTTAGAACCGTAGTTTTTAGTAGACACACACCATACCTGTACCAACACAAATTCATATTTTTAAAATTGAAGGCACCTCAAAGTAACGCCTCAAAAATAAATATAATGTCGACCAGCGGCGGATATGGTGGTAAAACCATCGTCGTCACCACAGCGGCAGTTGGTGCGTTCGTTGCCACCGTCGGCGCCGTGTTTGCGTACACCAACAGCGAAGATTACCAATCTTCTTCCTCTTCTTCTTCTTCTTCTTCCTCATCAAATTGGAAAAGAAAAATCCTCGACTCGTTTTTAACGACCTCTTCGTACGTGACGAATAAAGCGAGTCAAATGAAATCCGAACACCGAAGAAGAGAGAAGAAAATGCTGACGACTCAAATTTGGTTCGATGGATGCGACGAGTCAGGCCGTATTGTAAACCCTGAGGCCATGAGGAAGATTATCATCGAAGGCGGTATCGAATCCGCGTTGCGTCAAGAAGTGTACCCGTTCTTGTTGAACATAAGGGACCCGAAGGACTCCGCGGTGGAAGTTGAACAGGCGAAACAGATGCGGAAAGTCAAATACGACGCGTTGAGGAAACGATGTAAAGAGCTGGAACTGATGATGAAGAGTGGAAAGGCGTATAGTAAAGACTCGTTACCTCCGAGAGATTTGGGCGTCTTCACGGAAAATGCCCCTGTAATCAAAGCGGATGCGCCGAGAACGACTTTTGTATACGGAGAATTCGCGGCGACGTACGACGCGTGCGACGACGTGAATACCGCCGCGCTATTAGAAAAGGATTTGAACGTTCTCAGTAGTGGTGATAAAAGGAATAGGAAGAAAAAATCATGGGAAGTAGTGCAGACGCAGCGGTGTCGGAAAATCTTGGAAGCTTTCGCGCTTTATGATCCAACAGTTGGGTATTGTCAAGGAATGAATGAGTTGGCGGCTGGATTTTTACGAGACTGCGTGGATGAATCCGAAGCGTTTTGGTGCTTCGCGCATTTTACTTCCGGAGCGTTTAGAAGTCATTTTGTCATCTCCGGACATGCGCATTTAGACGGCGGCATTTCAGAACGCTTGCTCGCTTTGTCGACAATTTTTCAAATATGCGATAAACCGCTTTGGAAACATCTCCACTCTTTGAATAGCGAGAACTGCATGTTTGCATTTCGATCAGTTGTTGTGTTACTTTCGCGTGAATTGGACGTCTCTTCAACGATATTTCTTTGGGACGTGTTGATGGCGACGAGAGATTTCGCCCCAACTGCTGAAGCGACGGCGATGTCGGCGGCTGCGGCGGTGTACGAAGAACGAAACAATTCACAATTCGATGGCGACTCAGACATTTTAGAAGTTTTAACGGTCGGTGGAGGACGATTTTTTTTACACGTCGTAGCAGCTGCGTTTCTAGAAATGCGGCACAGTGTATTTTCCTGCAAAAATTACGACGACCTGTTGCAGCTGTGTAGCCGCATGCCAGCGCAACAGTTTAGCGTTTCGAGACTCTTGGCGAAAGCGAAGGTATTGCTCAGAAAAACAAGAGGCGTGGGCGAAGCAAAAGTTTCCCAAAACGTGGCGGCAGCCGCGCTTTTTTAGCTTTTGAATTAGTATCGTTACAAATAATTTACGGCTTTATCGCCAACCGCATATTCTCCTTGAATATCAGTAGGCGCCATTTTGGAACCTTTTTCAGGAATGCCAGACAAATCGACGCATTTGACCTCACCTAACTCAAACGGATAATCTAAATGGTGTCTCCCCAAATCGGTTCCATATAACGCCGCGCAAAAACACGACAGCGTATCCGCATGCGAAACCAATACGATATCCGTGCCGAAATATGTAGCCTCTAATCTCGTGAACGCTTCGAGCGTCCTTCTGTACAAATCTCTCACCGACTCAACGCTTGCAGACGGCTGCAAAGAGTCCGACACAGGTGGAGGCGTCGATAGAGGATCTTTCAAATCGTTTTCCCAGACTTTTTTCCAATTTGATTGGTCCTGGAAATCTAAACTTCCCATCTTTCTCGGGTCCAACAAACCGCTGAACTCTGTCCTCACTTCGCTAAAGAGTAATCCTAAGTCTTCTCGCATAACCAGCGCCGTTTGGAACGACCGCTGAAAATTACTCGTGTATAACCACGACGGCGAACCGTCGTACTCTTCGACAATAATTCTCGCAGCTTCGTGCACTTGTTCCACGCCTTTTGCGGTCAATCCGTAAGTGGTGTCATATTTATAACTCGGATTCGATAATATTTGGTTTCTTACGTCTAACGTACTCTCGCCGTGTCTGACGAGGAAGTATCTGTTGTGCAATCGACTGGGTAAATCAATGAACGCTTTCGCTTCTTCCGTGTTGTCGTAATATTTCGTTCCTAAAACCAATCCACTCGCTACTAACAACGCTTTCCGTCTGTTCGTCGTCGTCGTCGTCGTCGTCGTCGTCTTCTCACTACTCGGCGTTTTTGTAACCACATTTCCAATCGCAGGGGACGAACACGAAGCGTCTCTCGAACTCAATCGGCGATTAGATGAGCGATTCTCTCCTCCTCGTCGGTTTATGCTGCGATGTTCATTTCGAAATGCACTTCTTCTTCTTTGCCTGTTAAATACGGCTGCTGTTTCTACCGGGGCTGCTTTCGTCGTCGTCGTCGTCGTTCGAGTCATCGTGCTGCGAATATTTAAAAATTG
>Ga0114997_10004307_pt1 | contig 11050 bp, 8 predicted proteins | sample ArcticOcean_MG_C_2_FD_87045 | JGI IMG/M metagenome (GOLD analysis project Ga0114997, IMG submission 87045) | Marine microbial communities from western Arctic Ocean - ArcticOcean_MG_CB4_136 | ecosystem: Environmental > Aquatic > Marine > Oceanic | place: Arctic Ocean: Canada Basin | collected... | reverse complement strand
TTTGCAGGTGCAGGTGCAGCGTCCACCCCCATCGCGGAGACCTTCTTGGGATGAATGTCCTGCGCGTTCTTACGTTCTCTGTTGTTGCCGTTTTCGGTCGCCGTCGTCGTCGTCGTCATAGTGGTTTTTGTCGGATAGAAATATTCCTTTTTTTCTTTAAAGAAAAGTGCGGACTTTACACTCATCTCACCACAAACAATTTACACACACTTTATCGAAAGCGCTAATAATAATACTAAAAAGAGTATAAAAAAAAGTAGTCACGCGATCGATGAACAGCGTGGTTGTCGGCGAAATCAGCGGTGGTGCGAGACATCGTCCTTCTTCTTCTTTCAATTCTTCTTCTTCTCATCCATTGGCGCCCGTGTGCGTCTTTTCCACGTGTTCCTTGTGCGCGTTTCTTGGGTTGGTGGTTTTGGATTTGGTGAAAAGTTCAACTACTTTTCACGTTTTCGTCGCGTGCGTGTGTTTATCAACCTGTGCAATGACGACTGTGATTGATCCTGGTATCGTGTTGCCGAAAAGGAATACTTCTGCGCGAGCGAGTGGAATGGAAGAAGGAAAAGGAGAAGTTGATGCAGAAAAAGAAGAAGACGAAGACGGAGGAGAAGGAGACACGACAGAAGAACGCAGTAGCAGGAATACGAGATATTGCGAAACGTGCAAGATATTCAAACCGAAGAGAAGCTCGCACTGTCGACAGTGTAACGTTTGCGTTCGCGGATTTGACCACCACTGCGGCGCTCTAAACAATTGCATCGGCGAGAAAAACGTGTTGTTCTTCGTCGCATTCATAGTAACGGAGGCGTATTTAGCCGTGACGTTCTTTTGGAAGGCATACGAACGCTTACATCTTCTCGGATTCCCGTTTGATTATCATCCTTCCCTGAATAGTAATACTGGGGTCCTCGCGACGCTTTTCATGATGTTTATATGCGTTCATGGCTCGTGCATGTCCTTGTTTTCGTGCTTCCACGTCGTTTTGTACGTGCAGGATCTCACGACGAAAGAGTTGAGCGATTACGTCAAATCGAGAGGAGGGTATCGCGAGATCGTCGCTTTATCGTCCACATCTTCTTCTACCGATTCTTCCCACAAAACTATGTGGAGACTAGATTCTTCAGGCGTTCTCAAACGAATACGGAAAGCGGTTTTAAACGTGTCGGAGTTCCGTTTAAAGTCGCATACTATGATGGAAGTAAATAGAATTCGCACGTTCAATACTTTAGCCGCGCTCGAAGGTACTTTGTAAAAAAAATATGAAATTAGACTGTTGAAAAATGTAACGTAGCGTGTAGTAACAAGCAGCTTTGTAAAGAAACTCGTAGAATGTATGCCACCGAATTCTTTGAAATATATATTAATAACAAAGTATTGAGACTAATTAAAGGATGATGATTGGATGATATTTTGTTTGGTCAACGAAGAACAATTTTTATCGTCGCTCGAGCGCTGGCATCGCTCGATTCACCGCAGCTTGCGCCTCCGTCGTGACTCGTTGAGCAAAAGCTATCGGGCGTCGTAATTGCCTTCTCAAACCTCTAAACGCGTTTTGCTGCAACGCACTCATCATTGACACCGTCAACGACGCCGTCTTACCACCTTTTCTACCTGCTTTTTGATTTTTCTTTTGTTGCTTCGGTTTTTTCATTTTACCTCTTCTCGAGCCGTCCTCGTTGTACACGTCCGCGTATTCATCCTCCATGTCTTCCTCGGTTCGCATTTCGGATAAAGCCATAGCTTCCTTCTTTTTTCGAATCTCCGGAGCTATAGTTCTTCGCTCTTCGGAGCACTTGACGTTGTAATACGTCCAAGTTCGTTCCCAGAGACGGTTCATCGTGCTCACCGCGCCGGCAATTTCCGGTCCCATTTCTTCCTCTGTCGGTGGCGTGTACAACTCAGCAGCTGGACCAGGCATCGTCCACTCCGTGCCTTTTTTATACACGATCGGATCGTGATGCATCAAATAATCTGGTTTATGTTCAACTATTCTCAAGTATACTTCTGAATTTGGTTTCCTTTCAAACATTTTCGCTCTCGCCGCGCTGTCGATGGCGGTTTCCATCGACGCGATCGATTTGTCGAGAGGACACTTGCGCGTGTATTGACCTAAATACTGATCGTATTTCCACTCGCCGTATTCAACTGCACCGTTCATATACGCCGCTACACCGCACCCAGACTTTTGATTTTCTTCCCATTCGCCCAAAAACATGAAGCCGTCGCCGTGATATATACCCGGTCCAGACATTGCGCCTTGGTAGAAACCGCCTTCGTATCTATCCCCGTCATCGAAGCTCATCACGCCTAAGTGTTCGCACTGACCGTAAATATCAACTAAGCCTTCGTAACTGTCGTAATAATGATTATCGAATGAGACGAAAAAGGAGAAAACAACGGGTCAGTATTTTTGAGGATTTATAATTTTATTTCGTGTTTGTTGTTGTTTCCTTTGTTCGTGGGAAAAAAGAGGTCTTCTTCTTCTCTTCCTCTCTCTCTCTTTTTATCTCTTTTCTTTGATGGCTTTGCACTTCCTTCATCGTACCATCACCACCCGACAGCTTTTAAATACTACGATTTGATGACAGTTTTGCATTTGGTTCCATCGTCGATTCATTACGCCGAAGAGAGAGAGAGAGAGAGAAGAGAGAAGGAGAAGACATTCCGCCGTCACCCTTTTATGCTTCCTCAAAACAAACAAACAACAAGGGATAAGCGATTTGAAGAAGAAAAAACACAATTCTAGAAGAGAGGAGAAACAAAAACGCACTATGAACCATCGCCAAAAACCACGCAATCCCAGGTGTAATCCTTTTGTCGATCCCCATATTCGTGCATGCCTGCTAACCCGTCCAGTTTCCCCGCGGCTAACTTGACGGTCTCATTGATCCCGCCCGTATTCGCCGGTTTTTTGTTTTTATCGATGAAATTCATTTTCGTTGTTTTCGTGTGAACCTGTTTTTTTTGAGGTTTTGCTCTTTGGAATTTTAACAAAAAACTCCTTCTGTCCTTACTTATAAATAAATAATTAAATACGAGTACACCATTCTGTTTCTTCTTCTTCTTCTTCTTCTTCTTCTTCTTCCGTGAGAAGAAGAGAAACGAAACGAAAGCACTTTTCGCCGTAAATGTCATCACAGAGATGATGCTCTCTGGTGGTGGCGGGAGAAAGGCGCACAACACTTCTGTCTTCGTTTCTGGAGGAGGAGGAGGAGGAGGAGGAGTTTTGTCATCACATTACGCGATCTTTGTTTTCGTCGTAATCATCTTCTTCGTTTTAACTGGGAACTACGAGAGCATAATGAAGACGAAGATGAATGGGAACGGCCCACGGAACGCGTTGGTTGAAAATTCTTTCACGGGCGGAGACGAGTCCGTGACCGTGCATTCGTCGTCGTCGTTGGCGAAGGGAGAAGAGATATCTATCGACGACGACGGTGATGACGGTGGTGACGACGAGGAAGGCAGCGCAGTAGAACGAGAAGTAGAACGAGAAGATAGTAATAGATTCAGTAGCAGCAGTATTAGTGGCGATAATAGTAATAACGACGGTAATGGTAACGATAACGACGTCGACAGCTCCAACAGCAACAAACAGTTATCTGCCATCGCCGTGGGTAACGGCGCGAGCTTGAGAAACTCTCGGTTCGGACGACAAGTAGACGCGAACGACGTCGTGTTGCGTTTCAATCTTTTCAAAACCGTCGGGTTCGAATCAGACGTTGGCTCGAAAACGACGCACTGGGTGTTATCGACGATCAAAGATCCGAACGAGTTCGACGAAGAGGAGATTCCAAACTTGAAGAAATCGCTGCAGCACGTGTACATTCCGTTTGTTTTTCGAGACTGCAAGCCGCAACAAGTGCGCTGCCCGAGACGAAAAGATAAAATTCCCAAACAGAAGCAACGCATGCACGGGTTGGAAACGATAGCGACGAACTGGTTAAAGAAGAACGATATGCGTGATGTAAAAGTACACGCGGTAGAGGCACCACAAGTGGATACTCTGTACGAAGAGTATAACTTGAACGAAAAGTTTCCATCCATGGGACTCATGTTTCTCAACTACGCGTGGCGAAAGTTCAAACAGCCGGTGCAGTTTTGCGGTTTTGATTTTTACAGCGGCTCGCACGATCATTATTGGGAGAGGAAACTGAAAAACGAAACGTGTCACAACATGAACGACGAATCGAGAGTTTTGAGCGAGTTTGTAAAGGAGAATAAATTGAAAGCGCTCGATAAAAAAGCGCACGAAGTTTTGATAAACTACAAATCACCAGACGAAGCCGAGTACGATCCGAGGTGTAAGATTGTCTGCAACACCGACGAATCGAATTTGTTTTGCTTAACGTTGCGCGGTAGAGAAGTTGATGCGTATAACAACGCTCCGGAGCAATGGGAAAGACGTCACGGTATTCACAGCGCATATGCGGAAAAGACAAATAAGAAGAAGAAGCGGGGAAAAGGTTGATTTTGATTTGAGTTCTGTACACACGTAATATTAATCTCTGTGTCGACTGTTGTTGTCGTCGTTTAAGGCTCCTCGTTGTTCGCGTAACTTTCTGACGACGTCGGCACTCATCGAAGCTGGCGGATGTCTGGACATAGCTTGCGCCGTGGCGGAGGAGAAGGCGAAAGATTTCATTCCTCCGTTTACGCGCGACGCCGCCGGCGCCATCGACGGTTCATTGCTACTTCTATTTCTATTATTACTAGTGTGTCTCGCGTACGCGCTTCTGAACTGATTGTACATGCGCGCGAACCATACTTTTATGGTTTTCCATAACTCTTTCAGTTTATTTGGAATCGCGTCGAAGAAGGCGGCTAACTTTGGCGAGACGCGTCGCAGTCTCATGGAGACAATGATTTTGTATTTTTGCACGAAGGGAAGCAGCTTGTTAAAGACGATCGTAGAGACGACGGATTGAATCGTGCTGATGATTCTAATCGCAAAAGTTTTAATCACTTCGATCGTTTTTTGAATTACTGGGTACTTTTGGTACCAAAGTTTCAATTTCGGCAAAATCGCATTTACCGCGCGAACGACCACTCTTCGATAGAGCACGTCAAAGATTGGATATAAATAATCGCGCAACGGTTTCGTTTTCATGTAAAACCACGCGGCAAATCTGTTATATCCGGACTTTTCGCACGTCCATTCGACAAATCTGTTCAAAATAGCGGATTTTTTGCACAGATACTTCAATCCAATGTACCAAACGACTTGGAAGAGCAAATAGTAAAACACTTGCATGAAGAGCGATAAAGACACCCACCATCGAATAAAGCGTTTGCCCATGCTCGTATTCTTTGCGCGCATTTTAGCCTCTTCGTATTTATCCATCATCGATCCAAACGTACCAGCCATAGAGCCGTGATGGGTGTAAAAAGAATCTTGGGACATGGCTAAGGTGTTCGTTTCGACACCTTCGGCCCACACTGCGGAAGCGCTGTGTGACTCGCCCGTTCTCGCTTCGTGGACAACTTTCGGGTGTAAAGAATCTTTGTTGCTCGCCGCGTTTGATATGCCACCTCTGTGGCGAACGTCATAAATACCCGTCAAGTGCTTCGTCATTTCGTGGTCGTCGGTGTCGTCTACTAAACTATCGCCGTTCTCGTTTTGCGTGTGATCGAATTCTACGTTCAACGCTCCCGCCACCGTTCGAGCGAGTTTTCTCTCCAAGTCTAATAATTTAATCGACGACGGGTTCCCTCTATCCGTCACGTATACGCGCTGCGAGTCTAGGCAAATGGAAATGCCAAACGGAACATCGAACGATGATTTCGTCGGCGATCGACGACCTAAATGGTCTCGAATGTGATTGGATTTATCCACAACCGTCACGTCGACGACTTTCCCCGCATTTTCCCAGTTTGGTTCGTACGTAGTGTCGTCTTTGGACCCATCCGGATATGCCGCTGCGATGTCGTCGAAAACGGGAACTTTTCGTACCGCGCCGTTTCCAGAGTCTACGACTAAAACGTACACTTTTTCCTTCTCCTTCTTCTTCGACTGAAACAACGAGGAGGAAGACGCGGCCATCATCGCCGATAGCGAGGACGGCACGAACGATACCGCCGTCGGCTTCGCAAAGAGCGTATCGATACCAAGCGCGTTTCCTTTATATCCTCTACTTTTACCTCCGGCTAACGTGACCACTGCCCCGGTCTCCGTGTTCACTAATCGTACCGCGTGGTTCCCAGCATCAGCCACGGCTAAAAACGCGCACTTGTTGCTCGATTTGCCGCCGCCATCCAACACGGTGTTTGTGCTACACGACATACCCATGGGTTGTAAAAATCTCGCGTTAGGTTTTATACCGTCTATCATTCCCGGAAGTTTGTCTCCCGTCAACGTCGTTACCTCTCCGCTTTGCACGTCCACTTTCCGTATGCAATTATTCATCGCATCCGAGACGAACAACGTGTGCCCGTCCGGGTGCATGACCACGTCCATCGGCTGATTAAACCTCGCTTTCGTCCCGACTAGATCGTCGTGGTAACCGGTTAATCCAGATCCCGCTACGGTTCTTACCACTCCGCTCCCTAATATAATTACTCGAATCTTATGATTCTTCGTATCCGCGACGTATACGAACCCGCCGTCCGGCGATACCGCCACGCCGGATGGAAACTTAAACGTCGCATCCCCTCTCTTCGCTAAACCATCGGCACTCCCACTCGCCCCGGTCCCAGCTAACGTCGTCACCGTCCCAAACTCCACGTCTATCCGCCGTATTCTGTGGTTAAACGTATCCGCGATGAATATATCTCTCCCGTCCGGAGATGCGACGACGCCGAACGGCTTGTTAAATCTCGCCTCTAAACTCGGCCCATCGTGGAATAACATGGACGGATGTAAAGCTCTGGACGGGTCGTACGAAGACGATCCTCGAGTGTCTTGTTTCGCGAATCGTCGCGCAGAGTACGTGCGTGATGAATCATCGTCATCATCTCCTTTACCTCCTTTGTTTTGTTGTTGTTGTTGTTGTTGGTAATAGGCTGCGCTGTTCCCATCTCGTCTCGACGAGTGCACCAATCTGTCCTGTTGCGCGTTCGTCGTTTCGACTTTGAAAATTGCGAAGATTGTGAAGAACGCGTTTAAACAGAAGAAGAAGTAATAATAAAAGAGCATCGAAGAAGAAGACAAAGAAGAAGAAGATCTTCCTTTCGTTGTTGTCATCATCATCGTCTTCTTCTTCTCTCTTTGTATCTACTACGCCCCCTCTTTGTTTTTTGGTGTTTTTTCACTCAAACACACAAAGAAATTTTTACACTTGAAAAGAAGAAGAACCACAGACACAAACAAACAATAAATACAGACGAGAGAAGACAACAGATAAAGCGATAAACGCATTCATTTATACACATAAAAGAGAGAGAGAGAGAGAGAACAATCAATCAATCAATCAAACAAACACTGAAACGTATAAAATAAGTAAAACAAAATGGGAGGACGAAGCAAAATCAAAACGCCGAAGAAAGAAACGCATTCGCTCCCAATCGACCGACAGATTGAACAAGACAACGTCGCTCCAGAGAGGAACCCGAAGAAACAGAAAGAGAAGAAAAGATCGAGACAACCGGAGGAGGACTTTATCCACGACAATTTATCGAATAAAATCATGGCCCAAGCGAGGAAACAGTTGGAAGATATCGAACGAGAAGAGAAAGAAGAAGAAGAAAGAGATGCCGGCGGCGGCGGCTCCTCACAAAAACAGCCAAAAAGAAAACCGTCGCAAGGGAGACAGATTTTATTAGAAGGAAAGAGTTCGATGTTAGATCACGGAATAGAAGAAGAGTATGATTCAGATGATTCAGATGACGACGACGACGACAATGGAGATAATAATAAGAATACGAATAAAAAGAACGCGTTCGATGAAGAAGAAGGCGAAGCTGAATTAGAATACGACTCCGAAGAGGACAAGAGAAGCGAGTTCGCGTACAACTTAGATAAAGAGTACGAACACGAGGAATACTCGGACGTCGAGTTGGACGAAGAAGACGAGCACGCTTTGAATGCGTTTATGAATCCGTTCGGAGGACAGCAACGTTCGTTGGCAGATATGATTTTAGAAAAGATTCACGATAAAGAGGCGGAAGAGCAAGGGGCGGCGTTGGAGATGTTGGAAGACGACGAGGACGAACGGCAAAAGAAAGCGGCGATGTTGGAAGAGTTCGCGCCGGAAGGTATCGATGAAAAAGTTTTGCAGGTGTATAGGAAAGTAGGGGACTTGCTGAAACGATACACGACTGGGAAGTTCCCGAAGGCGTTTAAAATTATACCGGCGTTGTCGAATTGGGAGGAAGTGTTATGGTTGACGAGGCCGGACACGTGGTCACCACACGCAATGTTTCAAGCGACGAGACTGTTTGCTTCAAACTTAAACGAACACATGGCGCAGAGATTCTACGTATTAGTTTTGTTACCCAGAGTACGAGACGATATTCAAGAACATAAGAGGTTACACCACGCGTTGTATCAAGCGTTGCGAAAAGCTACGTTTAAGCCGGGCGCGTGGTTTAAAGGCATTTTATTGCCGTTGTGTGAAAGCAAAACGTGCACTTTAAGAGAAGCGGTCGTTTTGTCTTCGGTGTTGGCAAAAACGTCCGTGCCTGCGTTACACTCCGCGGCGGTGTTGATGAAACTTTCCGAGTTGGAATACGCCGGGACGACGTCGTTTTTCATTCGCGTCTTGTTAGACAAGAAATACGCGTTGCCGTACAGAGTCGTGGACGCGTTGGTCGAGAACTTCCTCAGGTTTGCCAACGAAGACAGAACGTTACCGGTGGTTTGGCACCAATCGTTCTTGTGTTTCGTGCAAAGATATAAACACGAGCTCTCGAAAGAGCAAAAGAAACGTCTGAGTAAATTGGCCTCGGCGCATCAAAACCATTACTTGATTTCGCCGGAAATAGTTCGCGAACTCGCAAATTCGGACACGAGCAGAGGCGATAAACGCATGGACGTGCACATGAAAGGCATACACGAGACGAAACCAAAACAAGGCGTAGCGAGAGAGTTCACTTTAAAGACGAAAAGTGGCGCAAGACTTCAAGTCGAAGATTTTAGAAACATGCCGCCGATAGTTTTACAGCAGGATATGGAGTACTAAAACTATTACTTTAGAACCTGTTCCTACTCGTAGCAGTATCGTTTCATTTTTTATAACTGATTCACTTCTTATAACCCAGCTGCTGTAAATGTCACTTCCTCTGCTTTTAAAGTCTTCAAATTTAACAAGACGACGCTCCCGGTTTCGCTAAAGCTTGGTACGGAAACCAACACGGATTTTTGTGACGCTACTACTATTTCTCTCGAACCAAACGCGCTTTGACAACCCGCAAAGAACACGTCCGGGACTTGTGTTATAACGAAAGGATCTCTATCTTTGAAGGGATAGCACGCCAACGTATCAGGCGCGGACGGGGCCATGTGTCCCCATTCTAAAAATTTCTCCATGACATCTAACACCGCTTTTGCTTTTTCCTCCAGTGTTTTTCCCTTTACGCCGACGCCGCTCGAGGTGATTTGTAAACAATCGCGAACGTTTTGCCCGGACGTTCCCAGGAACGTTCGCGACGAGGATGATGTGGACGCATCATCTGATGATGGTGTGATTTGAAACTCGTGAGGGTTGGTCACTTTCTTCAACGTCGACCCTTCGAATCGAGCCGCGTTTGGTAGGAAACAACTGTGTATGGGCTGTTGCGGCAACGCCGAGTTCGTCGGGTCAGAGCTCCCGGGCATGAGATCAACGGGCACCATTTCGCAAACTTTCGCGAGAAACGCGTCCGCTTTTTGAATCGAAGATGACGTCGCTTTCTTTTTCGTATCGGCGTGGGTTCCACCTTCGCCGTTTGTCGTCGCCTTGGCGCCTTTCTCTCCTTGGACGCGTTCTTCCTCTCTCGTTTTCGAGGAAACCAATTCACCGCACACGAGCACTTGGCTAATTCCACCCGCTTGCTTCTCATCGCCTAAACTGCCTTCGATGTATTCGCTCAACATTATTGCGCGAACGTCGTTCAAGGGAGATGCGCCAAAATTCAAACCAGAAACTAAGCACACGTATGTCGGTTCGCCGCTTTCGTCTTCTTCCGTTACCTTTGTCGTTGACTTAGCCGACAACGACGGCTTTGCAAACGCCATAGAATCGACGACGAAATCACCTTTATTGTTCACGCGTCCTTTACACGCCGCCGAAACACCAGTCACTAACTCCCCGACCTTCACTCCGGGCCCTTGTAACTTTACTCTCGCGCTTTCGTCCTCCAAGATACAAAAATCCTTCTCTTCGTCCACGAAGTTCTCCTCCAAGTCCATCAATCCGTGTTCGACTTGCTCTTTCTTCGTGACACCGGCTTTCGTTTTAATGTATTCGTCTAAAATGATTGGTTTTTTGGCCATTTCTTTGTAAATAGTGCCGATGATGACGACTTCCTCGCCGAGCGCGGCGGCGGCTTTGTTTTCTTTGTTTTCTTGTTCTTGGAGCAGCGTATCCTCGTCGTCAACGTCCATCATCATCATCGCGGATGATTCTTTCTTCTCTCCTCCTCCTTTTCCGTCTTCCTTGTTGTTATCAGTATTCGCCCCCGCGGCGCCTAATTCAATGACTCTTTTCAAAGGAACGGATGTTCCAAATTTCTCTCGCGCGCTTTGCTTCAATCCTGGGAGTAAAACCATCAATCGTTGGTAATACAACGACGAATACTGTTTTCCCAAGTGCTCTTTTTCGAACCGGAATTTACTTTCTTCTTCGTTGGATGATCGAGAAGACGCTTTTCTCTTCTTCATCGCTTCTGATTGGGCGTTGGTGGTAATAGCGCGCATGGTCTTTAACTCGTCGTCATCCAGAGCGACGAGTTTTTGAGACGACGTTGCGGTCATTTATTAGGGCAAGGAAAACGAGTGCAAGTTGTGTGACGGATGAAGAAGAAGATTTTTTTTTTTTTTGAATTTTGGGAAAAAGCATGTTCGAAATCGACAAGACGTGTATAACAAGAGAAGCGAGCGAGCGCGTGAAAAATTCCGCTACAATTTAAAAAT
>Ga0114997_10004304_pt1 | contig 11056 bp, 17 predicted proteins | sample ArcticOcean_MG_C_2_FD_87045 | JGI IMG/M metagenome (GOLD analysis project Ga0114997, IMG submission 87045) | Marine microbial communities from western Arctic Ocean - ArcticOcean_MG_CB4_136 | ecosystem: Environmental > Aquatic > Marine > Oceanic | place: Arctic Ocean: Canada Basin | collected... | reverse complement strand
TATGAAGAATCATTTCGATATAGAGAGTACAAAAACCCTAACTACTAAAGAGTTCGCAGATTTAATTGAACGTATAATAAGATGGTCGGCAATGGAATTAAACATTGTGATTCACGATCCAAAAAAAAGTTAATATATTAAAATTCTTCTTCAATTTTTAATGCAATATTAAATACGTCTGGAGCGACTTGAGTCATATCAAGCGAGTTTTGATTAAACCTGGCGAATATATGTTCTGATTCTGCATTCGCCCCTACTGAAGTATTGTCTATACTGAATATAAAAGGTAAATGATTTCCATTGGTTTTGTTCCATATATCTTCTACAACCGCATCGTCTGTATCGTCTATAGAAAGATACTCTGTAGGCATTAAATCTGTAGATTGTAAATAATTAAAGCTCATATTATAACTTATTCTCCCTCCATATATATTTTGACCGAAAGAACTAATGCTAAATGGTGATTTACTTGTAGACGAAGCAGTCCTACCGAAACTTGTCATGTTTGAGAATCTTTGCCCCCCAATACTTTCTTGAATAGATACTTGATCAAATGCAATGGATTTCTTAACCGACAACTCAGGGGAGTGAGGCATATCATAAAACTCACCCATGAGAATACATCCCATAGTTAAGTCCGTACTTGTAAAGGTTCCATCTGCTCCTTCAAATTGTATACCAAAAAATCTATCATTATTTTCTGCAAAAGTTATAATAGTTGATCCATTTGTGTCAGGTAAAACTTCAAAAGGAGTTGAGCCCTGAACTGCTCCATTCACTATTTCGGTTGGATCGACTTCCGTACCATCACCTTCATTATCTGCTGTTTTAAAAATATTTACATGAGATTCTGTATCGCTTGATGTAATTCTAAAACGACCACCAGCGGAATTCAAATTATGATTCAAAACTGCAATAAAGCTAGTTTTTTTAGTTGTCGATGCCTTATCTATAGTGACTACTACTCCACCATCTGGGTCGGAAGCGGTATCAAAAGTAACTAAATTCAGGGGTCGCATATCAAATAATTCAGCTTCTACACCACCACCACTTTTTATACCAATCCTATTACTGCCAGTTGCCATAACATCAAAGTTACCATCTTGCACAACTCCCCTGGAAAGCTGATAACTAATATCATCAATGTAAAATCTAGGTGTTCTTATGTTTTGATTTGCCATTGTCTAGTCCCCTAATTAACTTTATTTTTCTACCTGTATTACAGATATATTTGCACTACTAACATTTTTTGATATTGATGTTATCATCCAGTATCCGTCCATAGCTACTCCAAATAGTTTTATTTTAGTATCCCAATTAGAGAAGTCAATTATATCTCCAATCTCTAAATTATTATATTTTGGAGTAGTAGTATTGAAAGATATGATATTTTTTCTATCTTTAAATATTATTAAATTAGCATTTGCCATTGCGGTGGCTGTTGTTATGTCGAGTACATCTGCATCTGTTTCCAATTTTAATGACTGATTATTGCCATTGACCGTAGTCCCGATAGATGTAGAATCGGTAACATTTACTACGTCTTTGAATTGGTCTTGAACATAGTCTTGGGCATAATTTACCGTAATGTCATTCCTAACTGCATTTAGTTTAGTTTTAGATATGCCCTTTAAACTAATTTCTTTAAAATCTATTGTTTTATCTGATGCAGTATAATCACCATCCCTTCTTAATGTATTTATATTGACCTTCCCATCCCCACTAATAAACACCCATGAAAAACATTGCCTACAGAGTCTTTCAATATAATCTTTAGAATTAATAAACTTATATTGAGAGAATGCAAACTTAACATCAGACACGGCATCATTAAAAATATCCCCTAAATATCCAGAAGTAGTATTGCCTGATAAGTCAAACGTAGCATAATCAATATTAGCAGACACAAGCCCAAGCTCAGTCCTAAGTGTATCTTCTATGATGTATATTGGGTTTTCTAATAAGGTCTGTTCGTTATATCCATTGTTTCTTGAGTCTGCATCTATCCAAGCCTTGTATTCCCTGCCTTTCCCTGAGTAATACAGATACTCAATTTCTGCTGGAGTATTAAAAGTGCGAGTTCTTGATACAACAACTGTACTTGTGACATTATCGTCCCTTTCAAATTGAGTCCCGTCATTAACGTAGCTTACGTTAATTCTCTCATGTTCTTCTAATACATTTTTTGTAAAGATTTGACTTGGGTAAAATTCAATCATTATCCACATATCTAAAAGTCTATACGAGAGACTGTTATCTCCTGCATCTGTTGCGGTTTGACTTTTTAATGTCCACGCTACAGAGTCTAATGATGCTGAACTCAAATCACTAGCACTATACTTATTGGAAAGGCTTGCTATATGTATTCCGTCTGTAGTAATTGCGGGGCTAATACCTGTCCCGTTGGATAATGTTACTTCTGTCCCAGCCCCACCAGATGCTTCATTGCTTGTTTTTAATATAAGCTGTATATCGGCATTCTCATATATTTCCCCTAGCTTGGGGACTGTGGGAATATTAAAGGTAAGGGAGTCTATTAGTTCTCCTGAATTACTACCTTCCAATAAAGAGCCACTATTATATGTTTGATACGATGTTAAGCTATCGTCTACTATATTAGCCGTTCCGTCAAACCTGGTAGATGTACTAAAGGAGTCAGTAAGTAAGTGCTGATAAAAATAATTTGTCCCCTTGGCTTTGATAATGCTCTGTGCCGCATTTGTAGGGGCTGATGTAACCGTGACATTAGCAGATAGGGCATTTAATATCTCGCCTGAATTAGACATATAAATATTGTCTCGACTAAGCAAGTTTAGCCTTACGGCACTACCCTGGTTTGTATCTGGAAGTGCATTTATTTTCCCATCACTATCACACCTATTGGTAATAATAGCTGGGAATGCCCCCTTAATATCAAAATACTTATAGTAGTCATCTTCAGTATTCCTGCTGAAGTCTCCGCAAGAAATTGGAACTGGTTTATTTAGATTCTTTTCTGGTGCTTCTGGGTATAATGCAGATGTCACGGTAGCAGTCGGGATTTGCTTATGATATATGCTACTCTTATCAAGTAATATAAAAGATACTGAGTTCATATCGTGTTTTATATTTCCCGATATAACGCCAGTACCTATCATTCTATCAGATGTATCATAAGTTCCAGCTTGAGCAGTATTTAGAAATAGTTCCCATTTCCTATTGGCAAAGTTATTTGTACTTAGTAAATCAGTAAACCTTCCTCCTTTTATAGATTGTTCAGTATTTATTAATTTTACAGTCATATTGCCAGTAGATGTCGTAAAATTAAAGAAATCTAATGACTGAGAATAATTACCCCAAGAACTTACAAGCCCGTAATAGGTATCTGACCCATCTACCCTATATGTATCACTTACACCTATAAAATTAGTAGCAGTTGAATCATCATTATAGTATAATTTAAGAACCCAAAAGGCTGTTGTATTACCAAGCTTAAGAGCGTTTGATAGTGCTGAATCAAAACTAAGCATTGATTCTATTCCCCAATGATGTGGCTTTATTTAGTGCTGGTATTAATTCATTATTCACATAGCTCTCATCCACGATGCCACCTTGAATATTAATAGTAATGCCCCCACCACCTGATCGACTCTCCGCAAATGCATCTGTTGATTCAAGTGGAGTAATGGATACGTGTTCTTTTTTATTGCCTTCACCCGTCATAAAAAGAGTTGGTTGGCTCACTGTGCCTTCAAATCCATGCTCTGCAAACTTTACATTCATCACTGCGGCTTTTGCGGCTTCTAATGCTACTAATGCCGCTACTGCTTGAGCAACGCCAAGCCCTGGAATCCACGCCATCGAGATTGCTCCCGACATTGCACCTGAAGCTAATATTACACTCTGAATAAGAGTTAAATAATTAGCAACAAACTTTCGCAATGAGTCCCCGACATCAGCACCTGGCACGATTGCCTCACCCAATGCTCCCAGGGCTGACTTAGCTATAGTAGCATATTTAATTTGTGCAATCATGGCAGAATTTGAAGTACCAATTAGGTTAGGTATTAATCCAAGAGATATTAAATAATCTCTTAATGCTAAATTAAATTCTATTTGATTTGCTATCTGTTCTTTTTGTACTTCAACAGACTCCTTATCTAGTGCTAGGTTCTCCCCTAGAGCTACCTTTTTATCTGTTAGGGCGACTATAGTTCCTCCTAGCCCGTATCCACTGGTAATCGTCTTTTCGGTGAAGGAAACTGTCGCTCTTTCCCCATCAGCCAATGCTTTGTTAAATTCTTGTGATGATGCGGTAGCGTCCATTAATGCGGTTGTGGAATTAGATAATGCTTTTTCTTTGTCCGCTAAGTTATCACGCATCGCAACGAGAATGAGTTGTTGCTCTTGGTAAGACTCATTCAGCTTGTCTGTCTTATTCAGGTCAAGGTCGGTAGATTGTATAGATTTCAGTCGCTCTTGTGCTTCTTCTTTCAATAGACGAATTGTTGCCAGTTTTATTGTTTCTTCGCTTGCTCCAATCTTCCTAAGAAAATCTAATTGCTTTTCGCCTTCACTTTGCATTATAGAAGTAACAGATTCAAGTGCTAAAGCTAATCCTGAAATAAATGGGGCAAGTTTTTCCCCCATTTCCTCCATCATATCTCCCCATGAATTGCTCAATGCAATGATGCTACCAGACAATGTGAGTCTAATTGCTCTTGCCATACCACCAAATTGAGTGTCAAGTTCTTTTATGATTATCTTCTGTGCTGATGCAACATCATTGACGGCTATAAAATCCTTAACTTGCTTCTTTTGCGTATCTGAAAGCTGTATCCCAATTCTCCTCAATGCAGACATTCCCTGTATCGGGTCATTTAATGCTTTACCAATCTGGATAGTGGATTGTTTCAAGTCCTGTCCCATAGCGTCAGATACATTAAGGATAGATTCAAGAGCCTGTGGAAAAACATCCTTGTTTATATTAGTAAAAGTAAGCATAAGTGATTGTGCTTCTATTACTGCCTCATCACCGTGTGCAGTTATAGATTGAAGCCCTGAAGCCATTAATAATAATTGTTTATGCGTAAGACCAGCAGAATGACCTGTGGATTTCAATGCTTGTTTGAGTTTTCTTTCGGCTTTCTCTTGCTTACCGTAGAGTGATACCAGCTTACCCAGTGTTGCGCCTAATACAGTAAGTCCAAAGGATGCTATAAGTAGTTTAGACCTTAATACAGCTAAAGACCCGCCAAGAATACGGGTGGAGTGTGATGTATCAAGCAACCCACGTTTAGTTTGTTTTAATTTTAAAACATACTTAGAAGTTGCAATTCTGAGTTTTTCCATTGCGATTCTATCACCCTTTAGGGCTTTTTTATGCAAATTCATTATTGTTGAATTTTTAGACCATTGCCCACCAAGTGCTTTTACGCCAACAATCAAAGATGCTATCTGTTTTTTGTGCTTTTCTCTGGTAGTCTCACTCTTACGCTCTTTATCTACAAGTTTAGCCTGTGAATTTAGTAAAGATTTTGTTGCACTATCTAATGACTTAATGGCATTAAGAAGCCCTTGGTCTTTTGCTTCAAATTTTATTGTAATTGTATCTTGTAATGTATTAGCCATGTTTCATTGCCTTTGCCTTTTGTCGCTCAATAAGATTATTAAGCATAAAACTCTTTTCAACCCATTTCTTAGGTTGTTCTCCATAGCTTCCGCTATATGGTGGAATATTAAACTGTTTCGAATACATAAATCTTGCTATATCTTGTTGTGACTCTCTATCTAACATAATGTTTTTACAAGCAAAAAAGGGTAGTTGTACCATTACCGACTCTGCGATATTGAAACCACTACCCTCATCATTTGATTGTTCTACTTCCTTGACTACAAGGTCTATTATCTGCCAAACTTCACTGTCTGATGTAAAGTGTCGCATCTCATATTTTCCGTCTATTACGACAGGAATTTGAGCCTTGTAGGGGTATTCATGAAAACGACACCCCCCACACCTTTCGTCAATTAAGAAGTTAGCTTCCAACGTGAGGGCTTTTACTCCCCCAAGCGTTGGTATTCCTGTACTGCCAATGAGATTGTATTTTTCTCATCTTCAGATAAAGACTTGATAAACTTATCATCAGAACCATCAACACCTTTACGAATCCACGATGTTCTTGCTTTCGATAGATTGGTAATTGAAACAACTTGGTCGTTCTCATATCGCATTTGCGGTAGGTCATTGCAGAAGTCAATATCATCTATCGACATTTCTTTTAATTTAACTACCTTGTCTTTGAGTTTAAGTTCTTTCATTACGCTAGATCAAAAGCAATTATGTTACTACCAACATTCACGGCTTTTATCTCAACATCTAACATCATTATATCGCCTTCACTGAGAGCCACATTTGTTAAGACTCCAGCACCTATTGCAATAGAACAATGTGCGGCAGTAGCCTGTGTCATCGTAAACATATCACCTGCATCGTGTGCAGTCTGTGTATTGAAGTTATTTAAGATTGGTCTTGTAACTAAATCATATTTAACCTTTGCAGTAGCCGTTACGGAGAGTTCTGGTGCCCTTGCAAAAGCCGCATACCCTGTTGCTGAAAATCCAGAATATACTGCTGGACTATCAATCGTCACACTAAAACCAGATAAAACAGTCGATGCGATACTATTTACAGTTGTAGCACCAGTCAGCGTGTTAATTGAATATGGAGCTACTGAATAAACAGTCCCAGCTTCAGTTGCTGTATTATTTGTAATTGGTTTCTGACCTGATGATATTGTAGCACTCCACTTATATAGACCGCCATCTGAACCAGCTTCTGCTGATATTGAAAAGTTTGTACATAGACAACCAACCATTATGATATTGAACCCATCATCTGTATCGGGTGGAGCCAAGACCAATGTAAAGGTTTTATTAGGTTCCGTGCCACTTCCATATAATCCAGAAACCGTGGTACTCGCTGTGGGGATAGTGACATCAGCAACAGTAGCCGCTAAAGCAACCCCACAGGCACTTTGCATTAATAATATATGCCCAGTATCGTTATGATAAGTTCCAGACAATGTAACTTCCGTTGCTCTAACTGTGTTGTCTTGGAAAAAATCATTGGCGTGCAATACTCTGCCTAAACTTGACCTTGGTGTTAAATTTTGATTTACATTAAGCGATGGCATTGAGACAGAGTCTACATCCAACTGTAAAAGTCCCGATGTTATAGCTGGGGCATCTAAGGCTCCAGCATTATTACCCGTGTCTGTTTCTTCGATTACCCATGCTTTAAAATCTTTTGGTGAAAATGCGGCATTAGCCATTACTTATCTCCTTTTTGTGTGGTTGCAATTTCTTGAACCTGTTCTTTTATTTTGTTAGGTATTGCTTCCATGTCTACTGACTTACCTTGATTTAAGGCTACCCAGTCACCGTGGTCTAGTCCACAATAATTCATATTGGATGAGAGTTTCTCACCTTTTTTTAGTTTTACTTTCATATCGTACTCCTTGTTACTTTAAGATATGTTTCCTAAATACATGCATCTCCATTCCCATCGGATTACATTCAATCCATCAACCGCCTCTTCAGCATCTTCTTTTTGATTGATTCGACTATTGTCTAACCTACCATTAAAAAAAGTATTGTCTTGATTCTGAAAAAAGAGAGCTTCTATGTGTGATACTTGTCGCAGTATATGCTCCCAAGTATCCTTCTTTACTGCCTTTTCCTTGAAAGTGTATGATACGTCTATAATGTATTCTCTTAACTCAGCCGTTGTCATTCTTTCAATTAAATCTGAACCTATTGGATTAAGTCTTATTGACTGACTTCCCATATCTTTAAAATCTCCAGTGTAAACTGGAATACTACCAGCAAATTCCGCATTCAGGAATGTGCGAATAGGGTCTAAAATCTTTGTTTCCCATATATTTACAAATGTAATCATCTACGGGTCATTCTAATTGAACCTGGTAAACCACTATCTGTTTTCTCATTTCTGCCATGTACTTCTATTTCCCACTTATCATTTAGTGTTGCGGCATCGCCAGTATCACCAGCAAATCTAATTGATAGTCCACCACTAACAGGTTGATATGCTCCATTGACTGTATCAATATAGTCAGCAGTCTCAGAGTTATTCATTCTTTCCGAACCAAGATTATCGGAATTCCCTGCCCAGTACGAATACTTAGCAGTTCCCATTATACCAGCAGTTGTAATCTTTACACCAATTTTATCATATATCCCAGAGTAAGCACCACGGGTATCTACTACTCGCAGATTTCCGCTTACTGTTTTTTCTCTAATAATGCCCATTGATGCATCACCAGTTGTTTGCCAAGATAGCTTCGTGCTTCCTTCATTGAGAGAAGCAATATTAAGTTCAGCTTCATTGAATAGAGCATCGGCTATTTCAGACGTTGGGCTGGATGCACGAATTAGAAAACTACAAGCGAGAAGTGCAGTAGTCCGCACTATGATATAATCGTAATTACCATCTTGGTCTTTAAATTGTTTCCTAGGTAGATTACCATCTAATCTCGAATCGAGATACTTAGTTGCATTGGACATATAGCGTGTCTGTATATCCCCCCAATCATCACCAGATTCCATGAGCATATCATTTGGATTGGTAGCACTATTATAGTAGTAAACTGCATCAAGTGCTGACTCATAATACCACTCACCATTAACATTTACTACTCCGCTATTTGCTTCAGCAGACCCAAGGTCTTGACCATTTGCAAACAATAGTGTGACCAATCCGCAGTTATCAGCCCTGTAAAGAGAACTACTGTGAACTACCCACCCGTAAATACTTGTCTTAGTATCGAACTCATCGATTGATGGGAATATATCTTTTAAATCTCTCTTTGTGCAGTATGACATAGCGTGCCTATATTAAAACATTTTATTTATTGATACAAGGGTAATTTGTGTTAGTTCTAACAAATACTAATCCAATATTTCAAAGTGAACTAAATCATCAAAATTATTATCTTTGGTTGTTCGTTTCCCCTGGAAGAGAGAACTGGCATTCCAATCACCGCCCCAGCGTATCTTGATACCCATCTGAGAAGCAACGCCCAATATAAACCCACCTAACAAATGAAAGTCATCCCTAGCTTTCCAATCGATTGGATAAGGTGCAATATCAACTGCCTTACCATCAACGTGTTTACCAAATTTAGTCTTACTTTTGCCTTGTGCGACTAATTCGTTCTGGCGTTCTTGGGATCGTAGCCCTTCAATAATAGTAATATCAAAATATTTGACCACTTCATTTAGGACGTTCTGAAGTTTAGCATCAACTCCCCTTAGTCGCTCTTTACTTCTCTTACCGAATTTTGGCATTAAAACTTCTTTAGTAGTTTTTCAACTTCAGCAAACATCTGGTCATCTTTCTTTGTGGGTGTGTACTTCACAACTTTACCAATAAACCAAATTATTGCGCCCTTCATTCCATGCTTCTTTACTTTTTTTGCAATATATCTATCAATGTACTTGGATAACATACTCATTTTGATTCACCTTTAACCATTTTTGTTAATCCCTGAAAGACAACATCCAAAAGAATATCATCTTTATCAGATGGACTCATCTTTACAATCTTCTCCAAAACCATAAACCCTAATAAAACCCACTCCCAATTCATTTGTAACCATTCCATTTACATTACCCTTTCTTTCTTGGTTTGTGTGTAGCACCTTTCATTAATTTCCCATTTGGCATATAATGATAGCCTTTTGGGGCTTTTTTCTTTACTTTTTTCTTTGTCTTGTGGTACATTATATACTCCTTTTTATTTTTACTTTACCTGCTACAATTACGACACCTTCATTATTAAATTAATTATTATGGGCATGGCAAATAAAGCCACGCCTCCCCAAGTTTTGATCTTTGCAATCTCAACATTGTTTGTGTTAGTTTTACCATTCAAAGTATCCAGGTGCTTTTCAATCTTTGAAACTCGATGAAAGATAGTAATCTGTCTCTCATTCAGTTTTGTAAGATGCTTAATTACTTCTTCTCTATGTTGCTCAACTTTCATTTGCCGTTAATCCTTCCAGAAAGATAACTAATCTTCTCGGATAAATCGCCCATTTCACGAATCATATCTTCTCTATGACGTAGAGATATGTCATCAGACTTATTCCATCTTTCGATCAATTTAATTACCATGCCTTGTATATTCTCAAGAGTTTCACTTTGTCCACGATTTTCAATCTTTAAGTCTTCCAACGTTTGAGCTTGAGCATCTGATTTCTTTGACATTGATACCACTAGGTACACAAACATTGCGCCAACTACGCCTATCATACCAGCTTCGCCATAAATCGCCATAAAATCCATTCTTCATCTTACCTTGTGATTTGGTTATTCGATTGCCATATTTCGTAATAGTCATCAAACTGTACCGACTGCCACATTGCCCATTGATGTAAGTTCCCAAGACTATCTTCTGCCCATTCACTCATAGGACTATTAAACCAGAGTAATCTGTCTGCGAAGTGACCTATGTGATAAAATATTATTGATAGTATTTTTCTCATTCCGAAATTCTTCGTTCCGATAATTTGTTACTATTTTTCATGCTCAATCCTTGTTTTTCATACTAATACGCAGATTTGCGTTACGCAATGTAGTATAATTTGCACATTATCTTTCTTTCCCAATAAATAGTTTCTAATGCTTTCTTTCACTTCAAGTGGATAGTCACGCTACCCATTTACTTCTTCTTACGCTTTCCCCAACTAAGTGGGTTAATGTTTTTTTCATACCAAGCCACCTTCTCTTCTAATTGCTCTCGCTGTATAGTTTCTTCAACGATATGTTTGTCAAGTAAACTCCCAATCTTAGCATCATTCGTAACCATCGCTTCTTCAAGGTTTCCCAATCTGCTTTCAATCCTCCAATAACCATAAACGAGCATACCAACAAGCACAAGTAACTGACCCAACCATTTAAGGTTAATAGAAACAATAGCATTGTCATCAACAACAGTCCCCCTATAACTTCGAGCAGTTTTGGGTTCGTCATTGGGCATAGTATGATGTGATTACAG
>Ga0114997_10004302_pt1 | contig 11059 bp, 11 predicted proteins | sample ArcticOcean_MG_C_2_FD_87045 | JGI IMG/M metagenome (GOLD analysis project Ga0114997, IMG submission 87045) | Marine microbial communities from western Arctic Ocean - ArcticOcean_MG_CB4_136 | ecosystem: Environmental > Aquatic > Marine > Oceanic | place: Arctic Ocean: Canada Basin | collected... | reverse complement strand
CTGGTTTAACTCTTAATATTAAGGAATTTTGAGATTTTGTTTGAACAACTCTTAATATTAAGGAATTTTGGGCCAAATCTCAGATCGTCTTTCAACTCTTAATATTAAGGAATTTTGGGCCAATTTCTGAAAGTTAGCTCTTAATATTAAGGAATTTTGGGCCAAATCTCAGATCGTCTTTGCTCTTAATATTAAGGAATTTTGGGCCAATTTCTGAAAGTTAGCTCTTAATATTAAGGAATTTTGGGCCAATTTCTGAAAGTCGATCTTTGCTCTTAATATTAAGGAATTTTGGGAAATTCTCAGGACACTTTTTAATATTAAGGAATTTTGGGCCAAATCTCAGATCGTCTTTCAACTCTTAATATTAAGGAATTTTGAGATTTTGTTTGAACAACTCTTAATATTCCGCAGGCTAGGAATGTTTGAGATTTTGTTTGAGATTTTCTGGTTTAACTCTTAATATTCCGCAGGCTATGAATTTTGGGCCAATTTCTGAAAGTTAGCTCTTAATATTCCGCAGGCTAGGAATGTTTGAGATTTTCTGGAGCAACTCTTAATGTTTAGGAATGGGCACAATTTTGTTCCTAAATATTAAGAAGTGTTTTTGTGTCGTAATTAAAGAATATGTTGTTATTTAATTATAGAATAACATATTAATCACAAAAAAAAATGACTTCGCTAATAGCTCATCAATGCTCCATAACTTATCAAGTCATGACAGATCCTGTCATAGGATCCGACGGTTATACATATGAACGTTCAGCCATTGTCCATTGGCTCCAACAACATGGCACATCGCCGATGACCCGTGATATCATGTCTGTAGAAGACTTGCGAACAAATCGTTCTGTCGCAGATGCCATTGCCGAACTCGCATCTGCTAAAACAGAGGAAGTTGTGGAAAAAGAACCATTAATTATCAAGTATTCAAATCAACAAGTTCATCAGGAAAATAATTGTCACGTTTTAGTGGAAGTCCCCGACGGCGAAAGCGAGCCAATTAACGCCACATTCGTTATTGATACTTCGGGTTCAATGGAAGCAGAAGTAAAACCACACGGTGGAGAGGCTTCTGGTCATACTGTTTTGGACGTGGCGTGCCATGGTATTAATACAGCGATTGCGGGTCTTCGGGAATGTGACACAGTTGAATTAGTTGCATTTTCATCTACTGCCCGAGTTGTTCTTACACGGCGTAAAATGGATCTAGGAGGAAAGGCATGTGCAAAAATCGCATTACTCGCACTTACTCCATCCGGTTCCACCAATATTTGGGATGGAATTTCCACTGCTTGTCAAAATCTCCCAGAAGGTGGTTTCGTTTTTCTACTGACCGATGGCATGCCTAATATTCGCCCACCCAGAGGCGAACTTCACAGTCTTCAGTCGTGTTTGGACGAAGGCAAAAAGTTTACCCTTAATACATTTGGATTTGGATATAATTTGGATACACCCCTGTTGTACAGCCTCGCCCGTGCAACACAGGGTTCGTATTCATTTATACCTGATATTGGGTTAGTTGGTACCGTCTTTATCCACTCCATGGCGAATTCTCTCGTTACACGCCGTGCACATGCTGTATTAAACATTCAAACCTCTGGTGTGGTTTCCAATCTTTGTGCCGAAGCAATCAAAACAAGCTGGGGATATCAAGTTCCTATTGGGCCACTTTGCTGTGGTCAACACCGCACTTTTAATTTTCATTCGGATTGTCCAATGGAATTATCTATGGATCATTCATCTGTTCAAGAAGACTGTTGTCTTCATCTGAACTCGGATAGACAGCGCGTAGCATTGGGTATTCTCGAATGCAATCGTTTGGCGGCTTCAGACACCGATCAAGCTCGCGAGTGTCTGAAGAATTTGATTGCCTCTATTTCAGACGGCCCTATTAAACAAGATCTTTGCGGTCAAGTAACGGAGGCTATTGAAAGAGACGCACATCAAAAATGGGGAAAACATTTTTTGCCGTCAGTGTCGCTTGCTCACGAAACACAAACATGTAACAATTTTTTGGATCCAGGACTTCAAAATTATGGAGGTTCAACTTTTCATCAAGCCCGCGACAGATTGGCCGACATTTTTGCCACAATGAAAGCACCGGAACCCTCTCGGCGTCAACAAGTTCTTGAACGGTGCGCTCGTTCGGGTCGAACGGCGTCAGCGGCGCCAGAATCTATGAGAATTTTTAGCAATGCGGGGGCACCATGTTTTGCAGGGACATGTCGTGTGAATATGGCCGATGGCACACTTTTGCCATGCACAGATATTCGAAAAGGCCATGTTGTTCAAACACGAGAAGGCCCAAAAGTGATCGCAATGGTTCTCAAAACAAACACGCAAAATTACAATGTTTTACTTTGCCATTTGGGAAATTTGTTTGTAACGCCTAATCATCCCATTGTCCATTTAGGTAAATGGACACACCCCCACACAGTATCAGAACCACATGTTCTACCATGTGAAGCTGTCTTTTCATTCTTGCTCGAAGATAGAACTGCAAGCATGTTTATCGAAGATATTGAATGTATTACTTTGGCTCATGGTATTGAAAATGATTCGGTGGCCGAACATTCCTTTTTCGGTACAGAAGAAATTGTCTGTGCCATGTGTAATATTTATAACAATACACAAAGTGAGAACTATATGCCAGACAGCGGGGTCGTTGAAATTTGCGGAGTACAACGTGATCCCGATTCGGGTTGGATAGTAGGTCTCACATTATTAAATTAAAAAATTAACAGTATAAACAAACCTCTATTTTTTTTGAAATGCAAGCTGGACTGGTATATATTGCAGGAACTGCGGGTAAAATGGTTGTTTCGTCAGCCATTACTCCTATAGTAAATTCGACTATTTCGCTGATCACATCTTTACGAAATACAGGTACACAAGTACCTACTCTTGAAGATACCATCAATAAATACGATATACAATGCACTCTACAAACTATAGAAGCCACAACTATCGCCCTAAAATGCGACGTCGAACCTTTAAAAACTGCTGCAAGCAACGTTGTTGCAGCTGTACAACTAATACATCAATTATTAACTAGAATTGCAGATATAACCGCTTCACACCAATCGGGATATATCTCGAGATGGAGACAACTCGACATACAACGTGAAATAGATAAGTTAGAAATGTACATGGACATTCTTAGTAAGCGATTTAAACTCATGTGCGACATTCGATCGGTTGTTGATTAACAGAAATTGTAAATTTCGAGGCGGAATTGTTGGGCTTAATATTTATAAATTATTACTGGCAATGTCGGGTTTAATTTTTTATAGTATAAATATGTATTATAATTGTTTTAAAATGTATACGTAAATAACATGCTAAAAATATATAATGAAATGGCCTGGCTTCTTCCAGATCGCCGAGATGCATTTAATGAGTTGTTTGTGGAGGAGTTAAAGGAAGAAGTGTTAAATGCTTCAGGCCGAAAAATGGCCATTCGGGAAAAGAGTATGTTATTACTCTTGGAAGAGGATGTTGGAAAATTATTTTTGAAGGGTGTTTTGGATCTTTTAAACAGTGTTCCATCAATTCATAATGTCGAAACGTTTGTTACATTGATTGTTGACCCGTCTATAGAGATTGCAAACCGTTTTTTTATGGCTCCCATTCAAGTGGACGGTGTTCAACAAAGAGGTTATTATGTCCGAAATATTCCATACATTTTGCCACGCTATCCCATTGAAATCGGCACTGTAAATATTGTCTGTCAGCCCGATGGAGCTTGTTTGACAAAAAATTCTTCTAATCAGTGGGTGAAAACAGTCGTCGAAATCAAAAGTCCAGTGCATGGTCACTATACGTCCAATGCTGTACCCGATAACCCCGTCCAAACAACCGAAAACCGAAGGGCACTTTGGACGAAATATTTCGTCCAAATTGCTATCGAAATGTTGGTTACAAATTCAGAGAGGGCTCTTTTTATTTCTTGGTTTGGCAATTCTGCCAAATTAATAAAGCTTGACATGGCGATCATGGGCAATTTAATACAGCACGTACAAGACTTTATCGTCGAACTCGGCGCAAAATATACAGAGACTTACGATCCAGAAGTTAAAGTCAAATACAACGCAGCGTTATTAAATGCGTTTAATTCGTATTTTGGTGATATGAACGGCAATATAATACCTGCAAAAAAGCTCAAAAAGGAATTTATTCAAAGAGAGTTGAAAGCGCTCGGCAAAAACACCGACGGTAATTTAAATGAACTCAGACCACGTCTCGAAAACGCCAGGCGCAAGCATCAAATTAACCAACAGACATCGTTGTTCGATGTTATTGTCAATGACCTCTTAGAAATTTTGGAGAAAATAACTGGAAACTCCACCAAAGACGCCTGGCAACCACTTGAAGATTCATTTCCAATTCAGGACGGATTAAATGTTATATTAGAAGCCATGGATTCGATCGAATCCAAGAATGCTGTAGAAACAGAAAATGCAATGTTTCGAACTTTTGTGGTGTCCCTTTAACAATATTTGAACACATTTCTGTGAAAGGTTAAAAATGCGAATAAACAAAGAACATAACCTATAAAAGACATAAGTCTGAAGATATAATGACTGACAGACCTACATTTGAGTACTATGGTAATCCTGTCCGGGCCGCAGGGATCTTGGTCTATACAATGCAAGGTCAACGTGTTCTTCGTTTATTTCGCAACATCAATGGACGTTTTGAAGATATTGGTGGTAAAACGGACAGTAATGACCTGAATGAAGTCGAAACGGCTGTCCGTGAATGTGTTGAGGAAACGCATGGCAAGTTATTTGACGCACGCCACACTCCACAAGAATGCGCGAATATTTTAAGAGATATGATCATAACAAATTGCAAAACTGAATACAACAAGAAAAGTAAATATTTATTATTTAAATTACAGGTGCATCCTGGCATTTTGGATCAACCTATGAGACGTTTTGGATTGAAGGAAAAGACAGATTGGGGAGAACTTGATCATTATTATCAATGGAAGTCTGGTACACCTTGGAAAAGACACCCTAGATTATTTGGAATGAAATTGTAAATTATATAAAATACTTTGAAAATACTTTGTTTTTATTATTTGGGAAAATCGTTCTACTCTTTGGGAAAATCGTCTTCAATTTCTTCTATTTCAACGTTAAGAGATTCCTCAAGTTTACCCAACGTTATAGCAAGCATAGCATCATCCTCCTTCCCGCCGTTATTCACAAATCGTTTTACTAGTCTGTCAATGGCCTTCGCAGTTGGAGTGTCAAACAAGTAGGGAGAAATTTTAAACTTGTTGCCAAGTTTCATAATTTGTGCATGAATTGGTACCAGGATATCTTTATAATGTTTCAATGCATTTCTTTTCATTTCCATCCTAGAATCCTCAGTATATATCAATGCATACTTCGCTTTGTCTAACATATACGCTTTCATACCTTCTGATGTTGCCGCTATTTTTTCGGCGACATTATTAATAGATGTTAAATATTCCTCCGGAACTTTGTCAATCAAACCTTTAGCAATTTCTTTGAAACTTTCTAATGCTTGGGTTAAATGTAAATGTGCAGTTTGCATTAGATTGACAAGATTTTTTGCCATGACCTTGCCGTATTTTCGAAGGATGTCGATGATTCGGCCGAGATGTTCCGAGAGTAGAACCTTGTACTCTTCGGCAATTGGTTTCGCCTTATTATAAATATCATCAGCGGCAGCACCAGCGGCAGCACCATATTTTTGCATGTCTTCAAACACGGTTCCTGCCTTATCTACTACCTTATCTTTTGAGTCGTACCACCAATCGGAGAGACCTGTAGGTAAGTAATCAGCAACACCTTCTGTATGTTCGAACGGATGTGTTTCAACATATTTCTCCAAATGGTCGTGCTTCTTTAATGTGGAAGCGTGTCTATAATGCAGCACTGGGTGTGCACCGACATAACTAGACGTTGTTGACTGAACGGAAGGTTCAATGTTAAATTCTACAGTTGATTGTTTTGATTGTCTTGTATTGAGCAATGACATTTGATAATAATTATCATCTTTATATACTGTCGAAAAATTGATTTGGAAGCAATACGAACTTTAAAGTTCGAGATGAAACAAATTATCAAAACCGTTTGAAGCGGCGTGTGTAAAATCTGCCGCCCGTTGCAACCAGGACGAGTCAACAGCGCGCTGAACTACGGTCTGGATATGCAAAGCAGCCTGAGTATCCCATTCCCCGGGAACAAAACGATCTAAAACATGATCTCGAATTCGTTTCCAATGTCTATTTTTTGCAGCGTGAATAAACCATTCTGATACAAGTAAATGATACCAAAAAGGCGCGTACAACCGCATGGCTTCGTATCCCTTTTGTGTTCTTAATACAAAAGATTGAAATGTCTTGGACAATTTACCCCCCATAGCTTCAACCATATCATCCGTAATACGCATTGGCGTGGCTATGTGTTTAGGATCTTCGCCCAACACATAGCCGAAATCTACATGGGCCAGTAGCCCATCCGCAGTGATGAGTATATTTTCTAAATGTCTGTCTCCTAATCCCATGGTAAATGCTAAAAGACATGCCCCTGCGCACGACGCAACAATGCGCTCGCGCAATTCGCCTACTGTTGCTGTTTCGTTGTTGGACATGACGAAATTTAAAAGTGTGTCTGTTTTGCGAATGTCATATAATGTTTGTGCGTGTTGAATCATTTCTACACAACCAACTTTTTCGGATATGGGGAAAACGTTGTATGTGTGTACATAGACATTTTTTGCTATATGATTGATCCAATATCCAATAATCATGGCCAAACGATCTGTTCGAACATCTTCATTTTTGACAAGAATTTCTAATTCCTGTCCGTTGTCAGTTTGACAGGTCAGCCCGATTGGTTTTGAGGACGAATTAAACCGTCGTGTTCGCGTAATATCAACAATCATTATCTTTGGATTCCATGGAAGTCGTACTGACGTATATTTTTGAAAAAAGTTTTTGATGTGTTGGACTTGTAGCCCAACTTCTGCTAAAAAATCAAGTAATTTGACAAACATGATTGATTTTTGTAAAGCACGACGGACATCTTGGCTTGTGTTGCTCATCAATGATTTTTGAACTTTTGAGAGAAGAGTTGTTGTATTTTTATTTTTTTGTAACTCACATTCAAACCAAAAGGTATACAAAAGTTCTAAATTTTTAGAACAAATTGGAAGGAGACCCTTTGAAAATAATTTTTTATACTTACAAGCAAGGTAGACCCACCAACACATCATTTTACCAAATGCTGTAGGATCCATGAGTTTCCAAGATGCAATAACCCAGTCGCGTATATTACTGTTTGCCATGGCGCCCGTGGTTCCAAGACGTATAATATCGTCCATCGACATTACTGCATGACACGCGCGGCTACACAACAGTTGTCTGCAACTGTAATAAGATGTTGGCTTATTCAAAGGTAACATTTTGTCCAAGTTGTTCCCTTGACACAGTGATACCAATGTGTGAATTTGCCAAGGGACATGTCTTGCAAATTCTTTATAGTGAGCCCATAAAAAATTACATTCTATTTCTGAATAAGGCTGACAAGGCAATTTATATTGAAGTCCACGAAAGAAACTAAATAATGTATTGACAGCACGATTCCAAGTTTTGTCCAATAATCTCAATATATACAAGTCTGAAAAGGTTACGGGCATCACAGATATCGATTTAACGAGCCATTCGACATCAACAACTAAACGAATGTTTTTCACACACCTGCCACACATTCGTTGTTTTGATTCCGGTATAGCCGGCGACGGTGCATATGTTAACCAAAACGTGGGAATAGACATGCGATATGAAGTGCATGCATTGCAAAAGATACGACCACATCCCCGACAATGGTGTTTTCTCCGTAACGTGGTAAAAGCGGTGTTGCACCCGAAACAGCGACGAACGCGCGCATCGGGAATCCAAGTAGACGGCGTTCTTGGTTTGACCGTACACTCATATTGTCGACTACCTTCACGATCTCGATCCACGCGCATAGACATGGTCATATCAGCTGCCATTTATATTACAATGAAGTCATAAATACCCCACAAAAGTTCAACATATATTTTATTTTGTTTGTCTTGTAGTTTATGTTTAAAAATGTCTGCAGATTTTCAGATGTATATTGTTATCGGACTTGTTGGTTTTATTTTGGCATTTCTATGGTCTGTCATACCAAAGAATAAAAAAAAAACAAAACGACCCATCCCGCAAAAAACACCCTTTCAGAAGAAATTCAATGCTTCAGAAGCGAAAGATAGGATTCGACGTAGAATGACATATAAAAATAAACTTGAGAGTGTTTACTAATTATTGACATTTGAATAATTTGTAAACACTGAGTTCTTTTTCCATCTTTTGATTCTTTGGTCACTCTGTCAAGTTGTATTAAAAAATATATATATATAACACTTTTTTTTTGTACATCATGTCATGTTCGGGGTCTTCGTCTGAACTTTTTTCTTCTCATGTTAATTTGTTAGGATTCACCTGTCGATCAGAAATTTTATATATTGTCGTTTTGATTCTGTACATGTTAACAATCATAGGCAAGCATAAAATTGATATCTTTGTGAACGAACACAAACATCGGTTGATGTTGGACGAATGTGGACAGCGCGATATTTGCCATTACCTATTACTGGAATTTTCTCAGACATTGGTGGGCATATTATATATTTTATTTATTACCAGCAACAACATTGGTTTTTTATGTATAACTTTAGTTGCGCATACAATAGGGTCTGTTTGGGTATTAAAAACCCACGAGTGTGACTCTAAAGATGTCGTCAAAGCACTGGCTGTAGCCTTGCGCTCTAAAAAATTTACCAATCGACAACAAAACGACCTTATGTGTATTATGGATTTTATAGAAAAACATAAACACGACACTGCAAAATTGCCAACTAAAACATTACATTTATGACCTATAAATGAAGCACTTTTTTTATTAAAATGAAATCACTCGCAAATAATATATTTTTTGGTATTATTGCCTTATTTGTTATTTCCGCCACTACTTTTCAATTTATCATGGTTGTCGAACTGACCGATCAATGTGGTGACGAAGATGTTATCACTGCCCCTCTTCTCTCTGGTGTAGCGTTGGCATCATCATTTATTTTTAATGCTCTCTGGTTGTATGGAACTGGTCGTTGTGTTTGTCGTGGGAAAAAAACAACACCGTCAGATAACATCCGACGGGTTGCCCTCCTATTTTGGACGACCATCACTACTGTTGGCGTGACTTCGGCCGGCGCAGCTTTGGGCCAAATTAAATTATACGCAGCAGCATGTCCCAATTTTTCCTCCGAGGTCAATATTGAAGCCTTGCAATACATCTCTATCATATTACTTATTTTATCTATTGCTGTTCCCCATGCATTTTCGAAAAAGAAAGCAGGCCCCGCCACCGACGATACATCCGGAATGACATCCGGAATGAGTGGTGCACCCGAAACGAACGAGTATGTATCCAAAACAGGTAGAAAGCGATTAGTTTTTATTTAAAAGAAAAATAGAAAAGACAGTATAAATACATGTTTATTTTTCTCAAAATGGCTCCCAAATGCCCATCATGTAAATGTTCCTGTTCTATTTTAAAACAAATGCCGTTAGCACTTATCTTATTTGTCCCACCGATTTTGTCTTGTTTTTACTACTGGATTTCGACGGAGATGAAAGAAACGGCCATTTCATCGGCAAAAGACGCCTGTACTACTGGAGACGTCCAACAATGTTTAGACAGGGCAGAATTAGAGGATCCTTTATCGGATATGAAAACTGCTCTGAATTTCACTTTTAAATATATGGTTTCAGCCTTGTCTTTTTTACTTGCAATGCAATTGAATGCCGCGCTTAAAAACAACCAATTGGGAGTGGCACAGTTTGGAAAACTGTGTGAAAATTTGGTGCGCGTGGCCACTCAATTGTGTGCAGCACAAAATGTACAATTGCAAGAACTTCGAAATATACAAGATATTTTACAGATGTTGCCCGGGTTGATCAAACACACTTTTCGTCAAGATGCAGATATAGATCAATTATTTATTGAAATTATTCGGAGGCCAGACGGATCAGATAATTATAAATTGCTCAAGGAACATAATCCTACCGTCTACCGTTTGATCGAGCATGTACTCCAACACGATAACCAAGACAGAGGACTAACTCTTTTCCAAAGTACAATGTTGGTTTTGTTGAAAGAAATTACAAGATTGAAATCAACAGAAAAGACATTGTCCACAAAAGCTTGGAGTGCGTCCTATGAAATGTATGGTACAGTCAACAACATGTTTAAAAACGAAACACCAGAAATGTTGAAATGGTTTATGAACATATCGATGGCGACATTTATTGCGATCATGCCGGTGCAATTTATTGATATTGGGTTAGTTTGGGCCTGTATCGGGACGTTTATGATTTCTTATTTCTTTATGGGACTTTGGATTGCATCAAGAAGAGTAGGAAATCCATTTGTATCGAAACAAGGGTCTGTATTTCCCACAGTAACAGCGGAATCCAGGAGAACTACACGCACTGTCATGGCTGTATTTCGCGAAGCTAGTGATTATAGATCGTCTGTCGAAAATGGTTCCTCTGCTGATTCCTCTGCTGATTCCTCTGCTGATTCCCAACCTATAGCAAATAAGCTTGATTTTTTGACAAGAACTAGTCGTTTTTAGAGAGTGGCGGAGGTGAATAACACCCCAGATGACTCGGTGTATTCAGCCATTCGTCCCAACATTCTTCAGAACAAAAATGGATGTCGCTTTTGTTAAAAGAAGCCAGTTTCCACCCCGTTGCATCTTGAACGGATTCGATACAAGCCATATTTCCACAATCTATCCACTGTGGACGCTCGCCCGGTGTTGGTGGTAAAGCATCCGAAATGGGTGAATCTGGACGTTTTGTTGAGGTGACCGCTAAAGTTTTAAAGTAATTGAAAATAGACGCCATGTACCTAAAATTAAAAGAAATCTTTTATAGTTGTTTTTATTCTAAGAGTCTAAGAGTCTAAGAGTCTAAGAGTCTAAGAGT
>Ga0114997_10004301_pt1 | contig 11059 bp, 14 predicted proteins | sample ArcticOcean_MG_C_2_FD_87045 | JGI IMG/M metagenome (GOLD analysis project Ga0114997, IMG submission 87045) | Marine microbial communities from western Arctic Ocean - ArcticOcean_MG_CB4_136 | ecosystem: Environmental > Aquatic > Marine > Oceanic | place: Arctic Ocean: Canada Basin | collected... | reverse complement strand
TGGGGTTCGCAGCGGTCATGAGTCGGCCAAGGTCTTCTGCGGTTGGAACTGCGAGGTCGGGGCGGTCGACTTTGGGTCCCCGCACACCTGAGACAGGGTGTGCGTCAATCAATTCAGCTTCTAACGCTGATGTCATCATCGAAGACAGCACCGCCCGGAGTTGAATCACCGACCTTGGCGACATCTGAGTCCCAGCACTTTCAAGCAGCAGTCGGACGTGACGTGCACGGACTTGGCGTGCCTCAATTGTTCCCAGTTCAGGGATGATCCAGTCCCGCATGAGTTGTTCGTAGCGGCGCACTGTGGAGTAGCGCAGGGTTTTGACTCGTTCAGATGCAAGTCATTGAGTGGCCCACTCGCTCACGGTGGTCGTCGCCGGTAGCGGGTTGGCTCCTTTGTCGAGGTCGGCTTGGAACGCTCGGAGGGCGAACTCTGCGTCCTTTCTCGTGCGGAACCCTGACCGTGAAATCTGGCGGCACTCAGGCCGTGGTGCTCCGAGGGATCCACCGCAGCCGCACAGATCGACAGAACGACCCTGCTCAACCAATGTCCGTTTGGTACAGCCCTCGCATCGTTGAGCTTGAGACCCGGGTAGGTCGATGACGTATACCCATCCAGCGCTGCGCCTGTTGACATGTCCTTTACTCATTTTGCCTCCTCAGGGTTGAAGCCGTCGGGGAATATCCGGTGAAATTCCTCTTGGAATCGAGCGCCTTCTTCTCTTCCAGCCCTACCTCGTTGGCCTGGGCCAAGAAGGCCTCGTTTCGTCGCTGCTTGTATCCAGGACTTCACGGCGTCGCTCGACGGCGTGACCCCGCTGTTAAGGCCGGTGAGCATCTCGGTCATCTGAGGGATGATGCCTCGCTCGATACCGTTACTTTGCAGTGCGGGGTATTGGCGTCTTGCGGGTGTGACGAGGATCGGTGCAGAATCCTGAATGGCCGGTGTCTCGTTGTGCCGTTGTGTGGTGGTTCACGGCGGTGTTGGCGTGGGTTCGGATTCGTCTGATGCAGTGGGCATTGGGTCCAAGAGCACAACGAAGTTGACTAGCCACAGAGTCGGTGCACATAGATCCGTCTGCTGAGGCGTCAGGAACGGCGAAGACAGTTCGAGTGGCGTTCCGACGACGGTGACCCGCGATCCGTCCTGTATCGATGCGTAAGGCTCGAAGCCGTCGGTGACGATGATCACGCCCCCGCCTGTCTCGAGCCACGAGGTTGTCTCGCTATCCCAGGCCAGAGCGCGCGCAGCCCCTGTCAGCTCGTCGTCGAGAAACACACACCCCGCTTCGTGGTCGATTGTCAGTCGACCACGCGCATTGCATGAGACCCCGCCGCAGTTTTCCCCCTCAGTTTCTGGTCCACCGAGGTCGCGCATTCGCTCGTATTCGTCGAGTCGGTTGTCCGCTTCATATTCGGCTCGCAGCGAGTACCAAAGTAGAGGCGAGGACATAGCCGGATCAGGCCCAGCTAGCGCTTGTGCATCAACCGCGCTGGGCTCTGATGGTGACGTCGGCTTGGGCAACTGCGCAGATGCGTCATCTGCCATGTTTTCGGTGCCGCTGCAGGCCATGACAGCCAACAGCAGCACCGCTACAACAAGGGCGAATGGTGGACCCCAATTGTTCGAATCTCGGCTCACCTATTCCGTCGCTGGAGATCGGCTAAAGGGGTTTGTGTCCGATGAAGGCGTAGCCGAATACGGCGAATGCGCGGGCGTTGTCCTCGCCTCCTGCACCAGCGAACACATCGACCGCAGGTCCAACCTCGGTGTCGACGAAGCCCGTGTTGCGCATCATTTCAGTCCAGCCTGCACACGGCAGGCCACCGGCGATTCAAGCCGTCCACAAGTCGATGTCGCGCACGGCCTCTTCGGGCACATCATTACCGTTCGCTATGTCGGCGAACTGCAGCCGACCGCCCGGGCGAAGCACTCGAAAGACCTCGTCGAACACGGCCCGCTTGTCGGCACAAAGGTTGAACACCCCGTTGGAGATCACCACATCGGCCGAACCATCGGCGACGGGGAGCGCCTCGGCCAACCCCTCCCGGAACTCGACGTGAGCCAGGCCGAGCTGGGTTGATGTCGCTCGCGACTTGTCGAGCATCTCAGTGGTCATGTCAACGCCGGTCACTGCTCCGGTCTCGCCGACGAGCGCGGCCGCAATGAAGCTGTCGAAGCCAGCTCCCGAACCAATGTCGACCACGCGTTCGCCTGGCGCAAGGTCGTGGATCGAGAAAGGGTTCGCTACTCCGGCGAAGGATTCGACCGCAACGTCGGGCAGAGCACCAACAAGGTCGTCCGCATAGCCCAACCGTTTTGCGAGCGGCCGTCCTGTGTGGAAGTGGAAGGTGCCGCCCGGATCGGCCGCTACCTCCTTGTACTTCTGGCGTACCTCGGCTCGCAACAGCTCGGCGTCAACCATCACATGCATTCCCTTCAACAGCGCTTCGTGTTTCAGCACTGCATATCACAGCAGCACTCCGCCGCGCCGCATCACGGGCGCACCGACATGGCTCAGCCGGGCTCGACCGCACCGCCAACGCATTCACGGGGCGCGCACATCCAGGCAGATCGGTCTTGTTGTTGAGCAGGGTCGCCGGCCCCAAACAACCGTCGCGGGTGCCTGGAGTTCGGGATCGGCGGATGGAACGTTTCGCTGCCCACGAGCTTTGCCCATCTTCACGAGCTAACGCCTATGGCTAGTTTCCCAGTGGAGAGCGTTAGCTCGACACTGTCATTGGTAATGCAATAATTACGAGCAGCCAATCCCGATACCCATAAGGAATTGGCCTTGATTCCAGCTTGACAGCGCTAGTAGAATGGATAGAAGAGGGACACGGGGTCAAGGGACCATGAAGGCGGCTTTCATTGCCGCTACAAGGGGCCAGAGGCCCATAGGAGTGGAGCTCGACATATCCCGGGGTCGGGCCTAAACACCGCTCGTTTCTCTGCCCCTCGACCTGCTGATCGCCAAACCCGGAGCGGTGGCGATGTGCCAGTCATAGAACTGCTTGGCACCTTCGGTGAAAGATGGCTACCGGTTCGTTCGTGTTCAGACAAACCACATTTGTCGGGCAACAAGTAACGCGATAACGATGCAAAGCGCGATGACTTCTTTGACTAACAGACCCCATTCGACGCGTTGATCAGCGGCCACCTCTTCCTCGTGGGCCTCTCGTGCGGTCCGTCCATCGGCGAGTCTGATGTCAAAGTCAGACGTCATGGCATCGAGACCTGGCCAGTCTTCTCGGTTTTGTCCCATAACATCTCAGCGCCTCGTGCTTCCTTGATGTACGAGGTGAACGTGACGGCGCACAGCAACGGTCCATACCCGCAGATATAGACGAGAATTGGGCTGAGCCACTTCAGCCGTCGGCGAGATTCGGTCAACTTTGCCGCCCAGGCGCCGAGCATCGATCCGGCCAGCCAGACGTAGGCGAACAGGATCACCGATCGTAGAACCGGGCCTGTGATCGGAATGTGCATCAGCTCCATCGTCCCGAGCATGGCCCAGCTGAACGGCTTCGGGAACCAGGCATAGACAATCATCGCAAGCGAGATCAGACCGGGAAAGCACACAGCCTCACGCCAAGTTCTTCGTCCGGTATCGGGGTCGATCATCAGCGTGTAAGTGGTAATAAAGAGGTAACAAATAGCGTTCACGATCCAAAGCAACTTGAACACCACCCAAGAGAGCGGGAAATCGATGAAGAACAGGGCGGTGAGGCTGGCCGAGGCAAGAATCATGAAGATCGGCATCAGAAACAAACAGAACCATGAAAGACCAAAGCTGAAACTACCAAGCCGGTGCCCAGGGTTCGGGCGAAACCACAGCTTCTTGTAGCGAAACGAGACCTGCACGTTGCCTCGCGCCCACCGCAATCGCTGCTTCCAGAGGCCGTCGATGTCGGCCGGTTCTTCGGCCCAGACTGTGGCATTACCGTCGAACACAACCTTGTTGCCCGCAAGCTGCGTCTTGAATGTGGTGAAGGTGTCCTCGGCGAGTGAACTCGTATCGATTTGACCCCCGATCTTTTCGAGGTTGGCGCGGGTGTGCAGCTGGGCGCCGCCGGCGAGACAGGCCATCGCTCCGAGTACGTTCTGGCTTCGACGAACCGCCGCTTGGGCAGTGATGTACTCGTAGGCAATAAATCGCTTCATCCAGTTCGCCGGCCTGCTTCCTTCCTTGATATACGCTGTGACCGCTCCAACCTCAGGGTCAGCGAAGTGCCTGGTCATCTTTCGCAACGAGTCGGGTTCATAGATGACGTCTGCGTCCATGATGAGAAGCGCCTGCATCCAATCGTTAGCAAGGATCTGCTTCAGCCCGTGGTTGAGTGTGTGGGCCTTTCCCTCACCTCCCTTCTTCCGCCTTAGGTGCACGACCTGGCCGGGGTTCTCCTGGCCTTTGGCGATGACGACATCCGGCGTCTGGTCAGTGCTGGCATCGTCGACGACATAAATACGAAGCCGATCCGCAGGGTAATCGAGCAGCAGGAGACGATCGATCGAGGTGCCGATGACAGCTGCTTCGTTCCACGCAGGGACCAAAATCGCAACGCGCGGAAACCGAGGCTCAACCTTGCCGTAGTGGTTGCGCACCGCGTGCAAGCCAATAATAGCGAACTGATACGACGCCGTGGCAAGAGGAACTACACCCAGCATTACCAAGACCACCAAGGTCCAGCGGCCGACCATGTCGGCCAGAACGACAGCTTCTCGCAGCATCGACATCAGAGGAGGGCGAGACTCCCGGCGACGTCCGCTACATGGCGGTAGCGCCCGATCGTATCGGCACGGTGACTATCGGTCGAAGCAACAAGCTCTACTCCTTCAGCCCAGAGCAGCTTCGCTGTGTGGGCTGAAGGACAAGCCCACCGCTCGGAAATCTCGACGCGTCCGCCTGCGTTTGCGAGCCGGCGACCAAGCGCTGTGATCTGTATTTCAGAGACCATGAGCTCGGTGAGCCCACACTTAGGCAGGACCGAAAACAGGTGGGCAATCAACACATTGTCATACCGTTCGGCGGCAGCTGCTGTCGCCTCGAGAATGTTCTCAATCACGTCTGCCGGCCTCAACTGTTTGTCGGAGATCATCTGAGCGACGGACGCAGGCACATAGGTCTGTGACCCGATGGGTACTTGATGATCCGCAGCCACGATCGAATCGATCTCTCGCAGCGAACTAGGAAGATCGAGTCGACCAGTGGTATCGAGCAACTTGGCCTCAACCCCACAGGTAACCTGGATTGGTGACCGAAGGTTGAGGCGCCTCACGGTAGAACTGAACTCGGGGAGCCATGTTGTATCGGCGCGCACATGGTCGACCAGTCCGATCATTTTGAGACCGCGCCCCAAAGCGATCGCCACGTTCGTCGCCGGATGATCGCGTCCATCCGAAAAGTTCGAGTGCACGTGTGCGTCCACCATGAGATCGATGCTCATGCCACCCGTCCTTCGGCAGCAGCGCTCATCTCTGCGATTGCATCAGCGTGGATGATCACATCCTCCCAGTGACGAACGATGCCGATCTCGTCGAAGCTAACTAGGCGATCGACCGAGTAGCCCAGTGATTCACTGAGCGCCAGTTTCGGGATGTCGAATCCGGCAGCAATCGTCAGTGGGAGCGAGCCGGGGAAGCGGGGGTTGACCTCCAAGAGCGCAAGGCGCCCGTCGTAGTCCCGGCGGCACTGCACATTGGCCGGACCGGTTAGGCCAACGGTCGCCACAGTGTCCAGCGCAAGTTGTATCGCATCGTCGTCTCGCACCGTCCTGCCTGCGACCGAGACCCCCGAGTCGACTTTCAAGCGCGTCCGAGGCACTGCACCGATCGGCTGGCCCGAGCGGTCAACGTATACGTCGACCGACAGCTCTTCGCCCGGTAAATACTCCTGGAGGATGAATGAGCCATCCCGAGGTACCCGGCTGAGATCTTCAGGTCCATCGAGCATCTGCACGCCACGGGACCCGCTTCCCTGCCTCGGTTTAGCAATAGAGGGCCACGACGGGAATACCAACGGATCGAACTCGACGTCGATCAAATAGGTGACCGGACAGCGAACGGTTAACTCGACCGTGCAGGCCAGGAGCCATTTGTCGAGACATATCGAAAGTGCAGGCTTCGAGGCGACAATAATCTCGACACCCAGTTCTTTAAAACGCTCCCGACCATCTGCAAACGGGAGGAGCTCAGTATCCACCGTCGGGACAACAACATCGATCTGCCAGCGTCGGCAGAGATCGATTATTCGATCAACGAAGTCGAAATCTTCACCCCTGGGAACAAGCGCGCGTCTCTCACTTCCAACGAGGTAGAGCCCAACCGCGCACGGGTCGATATCGATCGCGAACACGCAGGCCTCGGCGTTGAGGGAGCGGATGACGGAGACGCCAGCTGGGCCGCCTGCGCCCGTCACGAGTACTCGGGGGTTATGGAGATGAGAGGACATCGCCGTCGACCTCCCTTAAATCAATGGTTCGTTGGGTTGATTCTGAATTGGAACGTGTCATGACTTGCTGTCGAACGATTTCTAACGGTTCAGCGTGATCGGATTCCACAAATCGTCCCCAGTAGCGAGCGGTGGCGCGGAGCAGGTCGTCGGCCAAGTATGAGCACTTCGTTTTCTGGCTCCGATAGGCCGCTATCGCCGCGAGCTTGCGATCGATTGCCGCATCAACCGGTACGAAACGGCGCGGCGCAAAGTCCACGGTTGCTGAGGGAGATTGGTAGCTGAATACCTGGGGCACGGCTCGGCAGGCAACCAACGAGGCTTGGTGAACAGCCCGGTGGTCCTGATGTACGTCGTGCAAACTGTGTGTGTAAACGATCATCGGGGCCAAGCGACGGACAGCGTCCTCGATGAGATCGACCGTCGGTCCGTTCGTCGAGATGCGTGTGTCGGGTAGGTCGCCGAGAATGAGTGCGGCACCTAGGAGCTCGGCTGCCCGTTTGGCTTCTTCCGTGCGATCAGCCACCGCACCGCCACTCTCTCCCCGGCTCAAGGTAAGAATCGTGACATGATCACCGCGGTCGACATGATCGATGAGCGTTGCACCAACACCGATCTCGACGTCGTCAGGATGAGCACCGATCGCCAGCACCCGATCTCGTGCCGCCCGGCACTTCGCTAAGACCTTCGATACTGTGTCGATCAGGACTTTGGTGTTCAGCGGCTTCAGTAGATAGTCGTCGGCCCCGTTGCGTAACGCAAAGGTGGCATCTTCGAGGGTTGCAAAGGCCGTCATCAGCACGACCGGAAGCTGTGGCTCGTACCGTCGAGCTCGTTGGAGAAGATCAAGGCCGGTCATTGCCGGTAGCCGGACATCGGACAACAAGAGGGAACAGGGCAAGCGTTTGAGTGCTTCTAGTGCCTCATCGGGCCGACTAAAGCTAACGACCTCAAATCCGGCTAGATCGAGGGCTCGTTGGACGAATCGGGCAGCGTCAGGATCATCCTCGACGATGATGATGGTCGCGGAATCATTGGGCGCTGCGGTGTAAGAAGTCATTGGGCGGCGACGGTCTTGCCCAGGTCGCGAGGGTCGTGCTCGACCTCACCCGCTCTGCACGACTCGGAGCACAGGTAGACCCCGACATCTCGGAAGCGGGCGACCAGTCTTCTTAGCGTGACGAAGTTGATTCCGGCTGAGTCACAACCCCGGTAATCCATTCTTTCGAGACCGACGATCACCATTTGTCGTGCCGAATCCCCTCCGGCGCAGGTGTGAATATGGCACATCTGCTGTTTTTTCTGAGGCCTTTCATACCTCAAAGCATATGGATGTAGGTGAGGTCCTCGGTTGCAACTTGGTTGCAGCTAAGCCAGTCGGATTCGCCCAGGCTGGGAGTACCGGTACCCAACACCTCGCACGACATCGATCGGAGATACGTCGGCGTTTACGAAGCCCATCTTACGACGAAGCCGATGAATCACGTACTTGACTCGATCCGGGCCGATTCCAGTCGGATCACTCCAGGCCAGGTCGAGAAGCTGGACCGGTGTTAGTACCTGAGGCTGGGATTTGATGAGCGCGTGAAGCACCCGGAACTCAAGCGGTGTGAGCTGAACGTCGTGCCCGTCGACGACGACTTTATGGCTCGCCGGATCGACGACGAGTAAGCCATCCTCGTATACCTCGGCCGGCTCCTTAGACCAGACTCGTCGCAGCAGCGCCTGGACACGTGCCACGAGCTCTTGGTTCCCGAAGGGCTTGGTCATGTAGTCGTCGGCGCCAGACTGCAAGCCTCTGACTTTCTCGGCCTCACGGTGCCGAGCGGTGAGCATCATGACCGGAACATCGCTGACATCTCGTATCCGCTGCAGCACTTCCCAACCGTCGATATCAGGCAATCCAATGTCGACAATCACACAATCGGGGGGGCTTGCGTTAAGCAGTCGAAGACCCGAACGACCATCGACTGCCTCCAGGACTTGGAGCCCGGCTCGTTTGAGTAAAACGGATAGCGCCCACCTGACATCAGGTTCATCCTCGATCATGAGCACGGTTCCGGTGTCGTTCACGATAGTACCTGATCAGGCATTGTGAACTCGAAGCATGAACCCACACTCTCTTGACTTTTTACCCCGATCGTACCTCCGTGCAAATCGACGATCGCCTTCGCTATCGCCAGACCGAGGCCGGTGCCGGGCGTGGAGTGGGCGGTTGCCGCACCTCGAAAAAACGACTCAAAGAGACGCGACTGCTCAGGTTCGGGAATGCCGATACCGTCGTCCCTCACGGCAAACACCCAGCCTGTGGGATTGCGTCGAACAGTGAGATCAACGCTTCCTCCAGGCTCAGAGAACTTGACGGCGTTGGACAGCAGATTGTCCAGCACTTGGCCGATGCGACCCTGGTCTGCATACAGGTTTGGCCCTCGCTCGACCGAACTTTTTATCCTCACACCAGCGTCCACGGCCCCCTGATTTGCTGAAGCAAGCGCCCATTCAACGATGTCGGCAACTTGACAGGTGATGGGCTCAATCGTTGTAACACCAGACTCAAGTTGCCCAAGGAACAGCAAGTCATCGACCAGGCGAATCAGACGCTTAGCGTTGCGGTCGATAACACCGATGAACTCCTGCTGCTCAACTTCTGTGACGGGGTAATCGTCGCTGATTAGGATGTTGGCGAAGCTAACGATCGATGTCAGCGGCGTTCGCAGCTCGTGCGACACCATAGCGACAAGCTCAGTTCTGAGATCCGCTACCTCTTGGAGCATACGGGCCTGTTCCTCGGCTTTCTCTCGAAGTGTGCGCTCTACCTCCAAGAGGTGCTTTCGGGTTTTTTCGAGCGTTATTTGAAAGCTGATATCTCGATAGAGCCAGAGGTGGCCATAGAGTTCGTCTTCAACCTCGACCGGGATGTAGTCCCTCTCCAGCATGCGCCCATCAATGAAACTAACCCTTTCGCCGAACACTGGGATTCGGTCTGCAACCCGGTCCGCGATGGTCACGTTGAACAATTCCGGCTCGGCAAGTAGTTCGTCAATGAGTGATCCGATGGCAGATGCCGGTTTGCCAACCAGCTCATCCAGGTCGCCGCGGTACTCGAGAATCGAAAGAAAGGCTTCATTCGCAACCGCTATTCTTTCTTCCTGATCAACGAAGAACACTCCATCGTCGAGCGACATGACCAGCGCAGATAGACGCGATGTGGTCTGACGCAGATCACTTTCGCGTGCTCGCTGTTCGGTGACGTCCCGATTGACCAAAACAAGCCCGCTCTCGGACGGTTGGTTGGTCACTCTCTCGGCGACGGTCTCAATCACACGCCAAGTCCCATCGAAGGCACGACATCGCAGATCGATTGGCTCGACTAATCGATCGGTTTCGGATATCTCGACGAACGCCTTCTGCGCTTTGGCAATATCATCGGCGTGCACTATTCCAAAGATGCCGCTCTCGGGTTCGAAGCCCTCCTCGTAACCCAGAAGCCCAGTCCGGATGTTGCGGACCACCGTCATGAGTCGCTTGAGTCGGCCCTCGGCGACATAGACAGGGTCGATTTCGGAGCGGATTTCGGAGCGGATTTCGGAGCTGATTTCGCCGAGTTTGGTGATCTCACGTAGCAAACCAGTGAACAACGGACCTTCGTCGCTCTCCGATATCGAGATATGCAGCTCGGCCATGAACCGCTTGCCGTCCGCCCGCAGAGCTGGCAACGTGAGTCGGGTGTTCGATGCGTTGACCTCTCCAGTGTCGAGATACCGGGCCAGACCAGCCCGGTGAGCTTCGCGTAGCTCCCTCGGAATGATCAGCTCAGCGAGCTCCTCCCCAAAAGCGTCGGCATGGGACCAGCCAAACAGCTCTTCGGCGCCAAGATCCCACCCGACGATGCGACCGCTGCCGTTCATCGTAACGACGGCGAAAGGTGTGGGATCCAAAATTACGGTAGTGGTTTGCTGTCGGTGGATCTCAGCAAAGCCTGTAAGTGCCCTCCGGCTCTGCTCGGACTCCATTACTGTTATTTTGCTTCCTCTAGCGGACTGATCGCTGTACCTCGCACGACTTTAGCGAGCCTCAAAGGGTGAGTGAATAACCAAACCTCGTCGAATAACCGAAGCTTCCTGCGGGGGAACGGTAACCCATGCACCTCAGAGTTGCTTGCCGACATGGGTGCTGACGTAATAAAGGTAGAGAATCCTTCGGCTCCGGACTTCACCCGAGCGACCGGGAACAGCCGCTGCGGCACGACCGCTTTTTATTACAACCTGAATCGGGGGAAGCGTTCGCTGGCCACTTCGGCATCCAACTATTCTTCGATCCAACGCACTGGTGAGTCGCCTAGATGATCGTTGGACGGCTTTGCGTACATATGGGGCCGCTGCCGACTCTCAAACGTTCGTGCTAACAGGATGCTAACGAACCGGGCCAGACGGCCCCGGACCCACCCGGACAGGGCTCAAAGTGTTGAGCCAAAATCGCTGGTATCACACCACTAATCGACACCAGTCCGGACAGGGCCGGACAGGCCCGGATTGATCTCGTGGAACTGTTAATCCGCAGGTCGTGGGTTCGAGCCCCACCCCCGGAGCCTCAAGAACCCTGACTTCT
>Ga0114997_10004300_pt1 | contig 11061 bp, 12 predicted proteins | sample ArcticOcean_MG_C_2_FD_87045 | JGI IMG/M metagenome (GOLD analysis project Ga0114997, IMG submission 87045) | Marine microbial communities from western Arctic Ocean - ArcticOcean_MG_CB4_136 | ecosystem: Environmental > Aquatic > Marine > Oceanic | place: Arctic Ocean: Canada Basin | collected... | reverse complement strand
TTTATGCTGATAAGATTTTTTTAATAAGTAAGTTACCATTTTCAGTTAAAAAAGATTCTGGGTGAAATTGAAAGCCATATACATTTTCTTTATTATTTTCTATTGCCATTGCTACATTTGAAATAACACACCTCATTGTAATTTCAAAATTTTTAGCAACAAATGGTTCTTTTAATTTTAGAGAATGATACCTTCCAACATTAAATTTACGATTTTTCTTAAATAGAGAGTTTGCACTAGTTACTTTAATTTTAGATTGGTATCCGTGGTAAATTTTCTTTTGTTCAATTATTTTACCTTTTTCACAGTGCAAAATTTGTTGAAATCCAAGACATATGCCAATAATTTTTTTTTTTCCTTTAAATTTTTTATAAATATTCGAACTAATTGGATAATCTTTTGGCGCACCTGGACCTGGTGAAAAAACGATAACCTTTGATTTATTCAACTTGTCTTCATTGATTTCATTATAATTATCACACGCTACATCATCAAAACGTTCAAACTGATGTACTACATTGTGAGTAAACGAGTCCTTGTGATCAATTATATATATCATTTGTAAAGGTCCATTAACGCTTTAGCTTTAATATAATTTTCATTAAATTCATTTTTAGCATTACTGTCAATTACCACACCAGAAGCCACTGAAATCTCTGAATTATTTTTATAATTTAAAATGGATCTAATAATTATATTAAATCTCATATCTCCATTAGATTTAATATAACCAAAACTTCCTGTGTAAATGTTTCTGCTTTCTTTCTCTTGTGTGTTAAGCAGATTTAGAGTGCTTATTTTAGGACAGCCAATAACAGATCCACCAGGCATCATTGCCTTTATAATATCCAATGAGGAAATGTTTTTTTTAAGCATACCTCCAATTAAACTTACATAGTGATAAAGGTCTTTATACTCTTCAATTGTTTTCTTTTTAAGAATTTTTACAGATCCTGCTTTACAAATTTTAGACAAGTCACTTCTTTCCATATCAACAATCATATTGTGTTCTTTGTTTTCTTTGATGTTTTTTTTAAAGAACGCTAGGGCTTTTATTTTATCAAGTTTCTTATTTTTTTTTAAAGTTCCAGCAATAGGCTTTGTAGTTATGAGGTTATTTTTTTTATTTATTAAATTTTCAGGTGAGCAGCTAATTATTGAATAGTCTTTATCTTTAATCAAAAAAGCTTCAGGAGCCATATTACTTTTAACCAGTCTACAAAAAAAATCTAAAGCATTAATTTTTGTTTTATTCCTATATTTTGTGCAAATCTTAATTTGATATGTTTCACCAGATTTTATTTTCTTCTTAAATTTATCAAAGATTATTTTATAAGAAGCTCTGTTTATATTTATATTAAATAACTTATTTGACTTGATTATTTCTGAATTTTTATAATTTAATTTATTTGGAAGTTTTAATTTTGTTTCTGGTTTATAAAAAATCCCTTTTGGAAATTTTATACCTTTCTGCCCCTTAATATTAATGCCTATTAAATTGTTTAAAATTTCATATCCAAAAAATCCAATAAATAAGTCAGTTTCTTTTTTTTTAGATTTTAATCTGGTGCTTTCATTTATAAATTTTTCAACATTACTGTGTGATAAAATAATTTTTTTTGAGAAATCTGTATATAAATCAAACCCTTTATTTGACTTGTAAATAATAAAAGGTTTTTTTGAGTTATTTAAATCTTCTAGATAGTTATTCTTAATCAATTTATTATTCTGTTTTTAATCTTAAAACTTCTTGTTCTTTAATGGGTAAATGTATTATTGCTGCAAAAACAGATAATGCAATTGCTAAATACCAAGCGTAATCATATGAGCCATATAGGTCATAAAATAAGCCTCCTAAAAATGCGCCAAAGAATGAGCCCACTTGGTGACTTAAAAAAACTATTCCATACAATACACCTAAATATTTTGTTCCAAAAATATGAGCGACTATACCACTGGTTGCTGGCACTGTTGATAGCCATAAAAAGCCAAAGCTCGCTCCAAAGATAAATGCATTTATGTTGCTTGCTGGTAAAAAAATAAATGAAATTATTGAGATACCTCTTAATGTATAAATAGAACTTAAAATAATTTTTTTGCTAATTTTAGTAGAAAGATAGCCGCTTAATAGAGAGCCAAATATATTAAACAAACCAATTAAAGATAAAATTGCTGCTGCTGTCCAGCTTTCCAGGCCTCTATCAATTACATATTTGGGAACATGAGTTCCAACTAAAGTGATGTGAAAACCACAAACAAAAAAACCAGATGTGAGTAATACATAGCTTTTGTTTTTTAAGGCCTCTTTTAAAGCACCAAAGGTACTTTGATCGTTGGTTTTTTCTATAGATTGAGCTGTTAAAGGAGATCTCACAAAAAAAGCTACGATAAGTCCAATAAATAGAAAAATCATAAATACAAACAATGTATCTACCCAGCCATTTTTTATTAAAGAGTAACTTGTATAAAGAGGAGATATAAAATAGCCCAACGAACCAACAGCCGTTACAATGCTCATTGCTATAGTTCTATTTGATAATGGAAAGTGCTTACCTACTATGGCCATTGGAATACTTATTGCCGTACCACCTAATCCTATCCCAACTAAAATCCCCAAATCTAATTGAAAAAAAAATCCAGTATTTGGCCCTGCATATAAAAAATAAATTCCCAGTATATAAAAAATAAAAGCTAAACAAATTGCCTGATGCCCACCATATTTATCTGCAATTGCGCCAAATATGGGTCCTGTTAATCCCCACATCAGCATTTGAATACCAATAGCTAAACCAGATTGGGTAATTGTAATATTTAGCTCATCTTTAAAATCCATAAAAAATAGACCAAAGGTTTGTCTAACACCAAGTGAAATCAGAACAACTATACAAGCTGCAATCAGAGTTATTAAAGCAGTTTTGTTTTTTATAAATTTTTCAGAACTCATTTAATGAGCTTAAGAGATTTTTTCAAATCATCAATTAGATCTTTTGGGTCCTCTAATCCAATATGAAGTCTTACTAAATGTTCGTCATTTGCCAGTTTTAAATATTGTCTATTACCTTGTTCACGTTTATCTTGGTATAAAGCAAGACTTTCAAAACCTCCCCAACTGTATCCATAGCCAAATAGCTTTAAAGAATTAACAAATTTAATTACTGAATTTTTATTTTTTGATTTAATTTTAAGACCCATTAAGCCTGATGCACCTGAATAATACTTTTTCCACATTCTAAAATTTAAAGAATCTTTTTTATGTGGATACAAAAGTTTTATATTTTTATATTTAGACAAAAAATTTGCTACCTCCTTTGAACTCTTTTCATGTTTATCTAAACGAATATCAAGAGTTCTTAATCCTCTTGTAATTAAATAAGCATCATCAGGTCCTAACCTTAGTCCTGTAACTTTATTTGCCTTATCAACATCTTTAAAAACTTTTTTATTAACCGCAAGGCTTCCTCCCATTACATCTGAGTGTCCAGAATAATATTTTGTAGCTGACACAATTGACATATCAAAACCTAATTTGATAGGTTTTAAAAAATATGGAGTTCCCCAGGTATTATCTATAGCTGTTAAAACTTTATTTTTTTTTGCAATCGATAATATTTTACCTAGATCTTGAAAATCAAAAGAATTACTACCTGGGTTTTCAACAAATATTAATTTTGTTTTCTTTGATATATTCTTTTCTAAAGTTTTTAAATTATGTGGATCATAAAAAGTTGTTTTTATATTAAATTCTTTTAAAAAATCCTGCGTTAATATTCTTGTTGGCGTATAAGTTGGATCAGCAACAATTATTTCATCACCTGGCCGTACAACACTAAAAATTGCTAAAAAAACTGCTCCAAAACCAGTTGGTGTTAAAAATACATGGTGAGATTCTTCCATTGTTTTTAATATTTTTGAAAGAATATGTGTTGTAGATGTGCCCTGTCTTCCATAATCAAAATGTCCACCAGTAGGATCTTTTTTAGCTTTATCTTGCGTTTTTCTAATATCCTGCATGGATTTGAAGATAATAGTCGATGCCCTCACTACTGGGGGGTTTACAGACTGATTATGGTAATCTTTTGCAGTGTGTTTAAGGAAGGTCTTAAATGATTTTGTCATAAAAAATTTGATAAGTTAAGGCGACAATGCTATATCCCTCGAATTACGTCAATAAAATTATAAATAGAATAATATGGGATACCCAAAAAAACATAGAGGTCGAAGAAAACAGGGCTCTAAAAAAAGAAGAGCTAAGAGAAAAAGTAAAAAAAAATAGTTCTCATGATTGACATCATCAAAAAGGTCAAAGCTATAAGTGTATGGATATTTATTGTTCCGTTTGTAGCAATCAACGCTTGTCTAATTATAATCACTCATTTTCATGGATTATTTCCAGTGCCAGAATCAATTATACATTGGACATTTCCTTATGTAGATGGTGGTGCCTCTATAAGTAGAACAGTAAGACCATATCCTACATGGTTAATTTTTAAACCTGCAATGTTTTTAACTTCTTTTTTATTAATAAAGTACTGGATTTATAATGCTGAAATAATTAAATTGTGTAATGTCAATAATAAAAACATAAATAAATTTTTGTATTTTGGAATTGCCTCAGCTATAGCATTGACTATTCACTCTATTTTTTTAGGTATTAAATTTGATAACGACTTCTATAAATTATTTAGAAGAATTATAATGCTTTTATTTATAGTTTTTGAAATTACAGCACAAGCATATTTAGTTAAGACACTCTATTCATTTAAAGATAAATTAGATAAATATATAAATCAAATATATTTGAAGGGTAAAATGATACTTGTTATTACTTTAATTATCGTTGGAATAATTAGTGTTCCTATAATTAGCTGGCCAGGAGATAAATTTAAGTTTGTCAAACATGCTTTAGAATGGGACTACTTTCTTGGGGTAATCATCTTTTATCTACTAACCTTTTTTATGTGGAAAAATAAAAAAAAATAGAATAAAAAATAATTAGTTCAAAAATTCTTTATGAAAAAAATATTAATCATATCATTCGTATTTATAGTATTTTTTTACAATAAAGCTTTTGCTTATCTAGACCCAGGAACTGGCAGTATTATTTTGCAAGCATTATTGGGTGCGGTAGCAGCAGGGGCAACATACTGTTCAATATATTGGCAAAAAGTAAAAGAATTTTTTAGTAAAAAAGAAAAGAAAAAAGAAACAAAAAATTAGTTTATTAAACCAGATTCCTCTAGCGCAATAAAAGATTGGATATATTTTGAGTATTTTTTACTTCTTATATTTAAACCTTTTTGTGATAAAAAATCTCTAAAGAAAATTTCAGAACTTGGTGAGAATTTAAATTCAAGTATTGTTTCTGGTAATTCAATTACATTATTCATGTCTTTAGCTGGACTAGCATTAATCTCCGTATCAATAGTTGCCCTAATTTTCTTATTATTAGAAATCCAATAATTTCTTTTATAGTTTGTCTTTAAAATGAAATTACAATTATAATTACTACTGCTTGGATTGCTTGGCTTATAAAAACTTTTTTTTAAATTATTAAGTAAATTATCTTTATTTGAAGAAATATTCATTTTTAAAATATTTTTCCAAACATAAAAATTTCTTTTATTTTTTTCCTCAAGATATACTTTTTCTAAATCATCATTATACCATCTTATTCTTATTTTTTTTCGATTATTTGTTCCATTAATATTATCCCTTGCGGAATCAAAATTTAAAGTATCAAGATAAATTGAACTAATTTCTCTATCTGGGTAAATTTTTGAAAAATTATTGATCAAAAGCAGTTTTTCTACAAAGTCATTTTGATACTTTCCAAAGATAAATTTTTTTTCAATTCTTAAATTAATCATAATATTAATAAAATAAATCATTAATATAGCCATTCTTAACTTCAGCAATATTTTTATAAATTTTTGGTAAAATTTTATTATTTGAACCCAATAAAATTTTCAAATTATTTTTGTCTTTAAGTTTTTTTAAATTTAATGTTGATGACCCATATTCTTTTTTTTTATTAAATACTGCAATGTCGTATTGATTTTTTTCAAATTTAAATTCTGATAGTAGAAGTTCAGACCCATCCTTAACAGCTACTGCTAGTTTATTGTTAATAAAGCTTGTGTTAGAAATTTTTCCATTTGAATTTTCACCAAAACTTAATCCTTTATCCATAATGTCTTTAGTTTTAAGATTTTTACCTTCAACAATACCTCCCGAAACATCTAGACAGTCATTTAAAATTTTTTGACATGTTATGTTTTCAAAAACCATTTTTCCAAAATCAATATCTATTGCATCTGCACTAGTGTTAATCAACTTTAAATTTTTTATATAGCTCTGTGATGAAATAATATTAATTGCATCTTCACTATTTGAATTTCTAATTTCAGTGTCAATTATTGAAATATTTGAATTAATTAAATTTATTCCCCCATATAAAATTTTATTGTTATTTTTAGGGTATGAAAGATTTTTAAATATTACATTTCTAAAGCTATAAATATTGTTGGCAAATACAATGGATCCTACTTTTTTTTCACTTAGAACAATGATTGGATTTTTTTTTGTTCCATTAAAAAAAATGGAGCCTTCTGAAGTTAGTAAAACATCTTTTTCAAAAATTATCTTTATGCCCTTGTCTATATTTAATTTTTTATCTTTAGCTAAATGATAATCTCTTTTTATTATTATATCATTTGTAAGATAATACTCTCCATCTCGATACTTGATATTTTTATTTTTTAATATATCTAAAGGCTTAACTACATTTATTGTTTGCTTTTTTAATATATTTTTTGATGCTATAATTTTTTTTAATCTTTTCTTTATATATCCAGATCTTTTGTTTAAAAAATTTTTATCCAAAATATAAAGCCCTAAACCTTCATAATAGTTTAAGTCTTTTTTGTTAATATCACTAAATAATTGAGAATTATTAAAATTTACTTCTTCTAAATGCTCTTCATTAAATTTATTTAAAAAATCTTGTGAAGAGACTCTATTTAAAGCTTTAATATAAAGTTCTAAAAACTCAACATTATCACTTCCATCTTTATTTTTTAAAAAAACTAAATACCAATCTCTAAAATCACATAGATAGCTACAATTGGCATTGCTTTCATCAAGAAAATCAAGAATTAAAAAATCTTTAAATAACTTTGGATTATAGTGAGCATCAAAACCTATCGGCTCAAATTTTGCAGTAACTGGATTATAATACAGTTTTACACTTTTGGGCAAAGAACCATGGTATGTATTGCTCAAGTCTATAATTGCAAAAAAAGTTGCCCATTTTTCTATGTCAAAAATTTCATTTAATTCTATTCTTTTCTCTTTAAGCTTGTTTAGTTTTGATAGTGCAATTTCTGTTAACTCTGGATAATTACTTGTCCAAAATTTATTAGAATAAAGCTCATATTCAATATTTGGATAAATTAGACTACCATCATCATAGTTCTCATTTAAACCAAAAATTGGTCCATTTCTTTTTTTATTTCTTTCTATAAGTTCCTTTGAGAAACCTTCCTCAACAGCATAAACACCTTGCTTATTGTCATTCATTGAAAGATTTACAAAAAAATATTTAAGAGAGATCAATTCACTAGACTGTAACAATCTATGAAATATAAATTCATATATATAATTTCTAGTAATTGGTTTTTGTACAGAAAACTCCTCTAAACCCCAAATTCTATCATCACCTTTTATATCAATTTTGTACGACGTTTTTTCTTTATCACGCCAATGTATAAGTCTATCTCCTTTAACTCTTAATTTAATATCATATTTTTTTTTATTAGTTTTTAGTTTTGCAGTAGAAAAGGTACCTTTTTCTTGGTTACCTGACATTCTATTGGTTCTTTGTAGCTCAAGGTTATATAAATTTTTTTGGTCAATCTCTATACTTACGTTTTCTAATTTATTTTTAATAAAAATAAATTTTAATGATGTAAATTTTATATTTACATAGTCATCGATCTCAAAAATACTAAAACCTAAATATCTATCCAGTATCACTTTGTCTATTTTTTTTATTAACGCATAAGGATTAAACCTGTCACTCATTCCACTACTATAATAATAGCCCACTATAGTAACAATTAATAAAATTGTTACTATGCCTGTAATGAAAATTAACTTAGAAATTATTTTCTTAATTTTATTTAAGAGGGGTATATTATATATATTTTTTTTTATAATCACTTTTATTTATTAAGTGTATTATTCGTAGGCACCAGATTTTGAATATATGGAAATATTTAAATTTTCGTCACAAATTTCTTTAATAACATTTAAAAAATTTTCTATATTATCTTTTTCTACCTCATACCAAAAAACATAGTTACTTTTGCTTTTTTCTATATTTGCCGATTTAAGTTTTAGATACTTGAATTGAGTCTTAAGTTTATTAGTTATTTCGTTTATATCTTTTTTATTATTATCAATAATATTGACATTAAGTATATTTGCATCAGCGTTAAATTGAAAACTACTTCTATTTTTTGATTGATAATGATTACGAATTAATAAAAAGGTTACAGTTATAAGGGTCGCAATTATTGATAGTAAAAATTGATTTGCTCCATTTGCCAAACCTATTGAAATAACTAAGAATAAATATACTAATTCTTCTGGCTCTTTTATTGCTGCCCTAAATCGTACAATTGATAAAGCACCAACAAGTCCTAATGATAAAGCTAGTGAAAACTTTATAACTGTAATGACTAACGTTGTAACTATCGCTAACGGGATAAAAGTATCTGAAAAATAATCTTTATCATTAAGTGCTCTTCCAGCTTTTATATAAGTAAATTTAACAACATAAGCCAAAATTAGTGATAATAAAATCGCTATAAAAAAATTTGAAAAATTTATATCTATATTTGAATTTAAAAAAAAATTTTCAAGATCTTTTCTACCTAGTATTGATTGTAATGATTGGTCCATGATAATGATTTGAATATACTCTAAACTTTTTTTGAAGTAAAGAAAGAGTGGTTAATTTACTATCCAGCCGCCTCCTAAAACTTTATAGCCTAGCTCATTTTTTGCATAAAAAACACAAGCTTGGCCAGGTGCAATACCATACTCTTTTTCAAGTAAATCAACATTTGCAGACAAATTTTTAATATCTACCTTGGCTTTAATTAATTTACCAGTAGACCTTACTTTTACAAATAGTTCTTTTTCAAAATCGTTTTGGTCATTAGTTATTATATTTAAATCTTTTAAATTAATTTTAGTTTTAATTAAATGTTTTTTATTCCCAACTATAATTTCATTTTCATTTGCTATAATCTTTACTACATACAGTGGGTTTTTATCTGAAATTCCAATTCCCTTTCTTTGACCAATTGTATAATTAATAATCCCATTGTGAACACCTATTACATCACCTTCAATATTTTTTATATTTCCTTTACTAATAGAATTCGGTCTAAATTTTTCTATAACTGATGCATAATCACCATTTGGTACAAAGCATATATCCTGACTGTCAGGTTTATCAGCCACATTAAGATCAAGTTCTCTTGCAATATTTCGTGTTTCGTCCTTAAGAAAATTTCCTAACGGAAATCTTAAAAAGTTTAGCTGATCTTTTGTTGTGTTAAATAAAAAATAACTCTGATCCCTATTTAAATCTATTCCACGATACATATCTGTATTGTTTTCTTCTGTAACACTTTTAACATAATGCCCCGTAACTAAAGCATCTGCTTTTAATCTTTTTGCCTCTTCAAATAGATCGGTGAATTTAACAGTTTTGTTACATTGAACACAGGGTATTGGTGTTTCCCCATTTAAATAACTATCAATAAAATTATCAATCACACCTTCTTTAAATTTATCTTGATAATAAAGAATCTTATGTTCTATTTTTAATTTATCAGCTACTCTTTTGGCATCCATAATATCTTGGCCTGCACAACATTGCTTGGATTGAGATGTTTCCTTAGAGTCGTTGTAAAGTTTTAAAGTTATTCCTATAACATTGTAACCTTCCCTCTTCATGATGGCTGCAACTGTTGAAGAATCTACTCCACCAGACATTGCAACAACAATTGTGGTATCTTTGGGCTTTTTTGCAATACCTATAGAATTTAATTTTGTCATATTTAATGATATTTAGGCATATATTTTGTATAAGCAAATTAAATGATTTTAGATTATGAGCCAGGTGACAAAGTCACTAATCTGGACAATAAAAAATGGGGTATTGGTCAAATTCAATCAATAATCAATGGAAGGGTAACTGTTAACTTTCAAAATGTTGGAAAAAAAGTAATTAATGCTGAAATAATTAAGTTAGAAAGAGTTAGCAAATGAATATTGAAGAAACTAAAAAAATAACTCTTTCATTAATAGATACTTTTAATAAAGCAAGTCAAGTTGCACTAGATCTTCGAAAATCTGGCTTAAAAAAAGAAATTAAATCAGACAACACACCTGTAACTAATGGTGATATAGAAGTTAATAAAATTTTAACAAAAAAAATATCAGAAATCACACCAAATATTGCAATTGTCTCAGAAGAAAATTCTGCTCATAAAAATGATAAAAATTTAAAAAATTTTTGGTTAATAGATCCTATCGATGGAACGAGAGACTACATAAGCAATAGAGACGAATTTACTTTAAATGCAGCTTTAATAATAGATAAGAAACCAGCTATAGGCATTATTACGGTGCCTGCAAAAAAAAGAATTTTTTATTCATATGGAATGTCAAATAGTTATGAACTAATTAAAGATCAAGAGATTAGCTTAATTGATAAAAAAAAGAATTATGAAGAATTAAAAGCTGTTAGTTACTCAAATGAATTGAAATCCGAAATTTTAGAAATTCATAAAAAATATAATATTACATCACATCAAAAAATGAAAAGTTCATTAAAATTTTGTGTTATTGCTGCAAGCGAGTTCGATTTATACGCAGCAGAACCTAGGGCGTGTGAGTGGGATATAGCAGCAGGTCATGCAATACTTGAGCATGCCGGAGGTAAAGTAACTGACTTTGATGATAATGAAATTTTATATGGTAAAC
>Ga0114997_10004299_pt1 | contig 11062 bp, 10 predicted proteins | sample ArcticOcean_MG_C_2_FD_87045 | JGI IMG/M metagenome (GOLD analysis project Ga0114997, IMG submission 87045) | Marine microbial communities from western Arctic Ocean - ArcticOcean_MG_CB4_136 | ecosystem: Environmental > Aquatic > Marine > Oceanic | place: Arctic Ocean: Canada Basin | collected... | reverse complement strand
CCTGTTAAAGTTGCAAGATCTATCATAAATCTTGGTTTAAATTTAGCTTCAGTAAAACTTAAGGCATCTGCTAATACCAATCTACCTTCAGCATCAGTATTTAAAACTTCAATAGTTTTACCATTATAAGCTTTAACTATATCCCCTGGTCTTTGAGCATTGCCACCTGGCATGTTTTCAACTAAACCAACTACACCAACTGCGTTTACTTTGGCTTTTCTAGTAGCTAAAGTTTGTATTAACCCCGCTACTACAGCTGATCCAGCCATATCATACTTCATTTCTTCCATAAATTTTGCAGGCTTTAATGAAATTCCACCAGTATCAAAACAAACACCCTTTCCAACAAAAGAAAGTGGAGCTTTTTTATCTTTCTTATTTCCATTCCACTCTAAAGTAACAAGAAACGATTCATTTACACTGCCTCTCCCCACTCCTAATAAAGAATACATCCCTAATTTTTCAAGTTGCGCCTCATTATAAGTGGTAACTTTAATTCCTAATTTTCTTAATTTTAAAAGTCTGTTTGCATACTCTTTAGGATTAAGAACGTTAGGTGGTTCAGACACAAGGTCTCTTGCAAAAAAAGTTCCTTTCTCTATTGCTTTAAACCTTAATTCATTTTGAGCTGTTAATTTATTTTTATTTCCAATTATATTTACTGAAATAGTTTTTTTATCTTGTTTTGATTTGTAAATATCAAATTTATAAGATTTTAATTTTAATCCATGCAAGAAATGACCTAAAATGTTTTTAGATTCATTATTTAAGCTGTCAGAGTTTAAAGAATACTCATTTTTTTTATCATAATTTATATAACCATGAAATTCTGCCCCTAAATTTTCTATATCGGAAGTTTCTAAATTTTTTTTAATAGATACCAAAAATATAGTTTTTTTAGAATTAACTTCAAAGAAAAGTAAATTCTTTTTTAAATCATTATTTTTTAATAGGTCATTTATGTAAGAAAATTCTGTATTGGATATAAGTTTTTTTAATCCATTAATATTGAAATTTTCCTCAACAAATAAGATGAGGTTAGTAGAAGGTTTTTTCGAGCTATTGTTTTTATAATTAATTTGAATAGACATAAATATTAAATACACACTAAACGAGTTGAGTGCTATATATGAATAAAATTAAAATATATCAATGAAAAAATCACTTTTAAAAATGTTTTTAAAAGACAATATAAAACTTTTTTTAACAATTATTCTATCTATTGGCTTAATTGTTTGGGTCATACAGTCTGTGGGTTTCCTTGATTTCGTCTCAGAAGATGGACATGGTTTTAAAGTATATTTTTCCTATAGTATTTTAAACTTTCCTAAAATATTGCACAGAATCTTACCTTTTATTTTTTTTATTTCATTATTTTACCAAATTACTCAATATGAAAATAATAATGAGTTAATAATATTTTGGATTAACGGAGTAAAAAAAATTCAATTCATACATATGATTTTGCTATATTCTTTTCTATTTTTATTAATTCAAATTTTTTTGGGATCATATATTTCTCCAAAAGGTCAAGATCAAGCAAGATCATTTATTAGAAATTCAAATATGGATTTTTTTCCCGCAATGCTAAAGGAAGAAAAATTTATTGATGCAGTTGAAAAACTGACAATTTATATAGATAAAAAAGATAATTATGGAAATTATATAAATATTTTTTTGAAAGAAGATATGGGAGCTGGTGATGCTACAAAATCCAAAATAATCTATGCAAAAAAAGCTAAATTGATTAGCAATGATCAAGAAAGGTATTTCAAATTTTTTGATGGAAAACTAATAAATAATGATGGGGAAAAAACAACTGTTTTAGATTTCGAAACTATAAACTTTAATTTATTAAGCTATGACACAAAAAGTACCACATTTCCCAAGATTCAAGAAGTTGGTAGTTATCTATTATTCAAATGTTTTTTTTATAAACAAGAAAATAAGGTTGATATTTTTCTAGATGATAGACTTGGTTGCAACGACGCATCAATGAATGAAATTAATCAAGAATTGTTAAAGAGATTTTATATGCCTATATACCTTCCTCTTATAGCATTAATTATTTCTTTGATTGTTATTAAGTCAAAAGAAAATAAGAATTATATAAATTTTAAATTATTATTATTTTTTTTAATTTTTTTAACTATTATAGTTTCGGAAATTTCTTTAAGATACAGCACTATTAATAAGTTTGGTTTTTTATTTTTTATTTCCTTTCCAGTTTTAAGTTTTATTACTATTTATTTAAGTTTAATCAAAAAATTTAAAAGTATAGTTTAACCATGCTTCAAGCTTATAAAAAATTTATAATTAAACTATTTTTAAAAAAAATAATTAACGTTTGTTTTATTTTTTTATCACTAATATTAATTTTAAATGTGTTTGAAGAAATTTCTTTTTTTAAAAATATAGAAACAAAATCTTATTTACCATTTATTTTAACCTTTTTAAATGCTCCATCTGTTCTTTATGAACTTTTTCCATTTATTTTTTTGATTTCTTCTTTGCTATTATTTTTGGAATTAATTAATAGAAATGAGTTAAATATTTTTAAAATTAATGGATTGAATAATTTAAAAATAATACGATTACTATTTTTTACTTCTATTGTTGCTGGTTTTTTTATAATCAGTATTTATTATACATTTTCATCTAAGTTAAAATTTGTATATTTTGAGTTAAAGAATAGCTATTCTAATGATGATAAATATCTAGCAATGGTTACTGAAAATGGTATTTGGATTAAAGACGAAATCAATCAAGCAATATTAATTATTAACGCAAAAAAAATTAAAAATAATTATCTTAATGATGTTTTAATTTCTGAATTTAATGAACAATTTAATTTAATCAGAATAATAAAATCTAAAGAAATAGACATATCAAATAAAAAATGGCAAATAATATCTCCATCAATCATTGTAAATAATGTGACAACTAATTTTGATAATAATGTTGAGCTAGAAACTCATTTTAATATGAAAAAAATAAATGAATTATTTAGTGACCTATCATCATTAAATATACTTGCTTTGATAAAGCTTCGAGAGGATTATAAGCTACTAGGTTATTCTACTACTGAAATTGATTCTCATTTAAATAGAATCTATGCACTACCATTTTACCTCTCCGTTATGACTATAATTGCCGCTATAATAATGCTAAATATTAAAAGAAATAAACCAATGATTTTTTATATGATATTGAGTATATTTCTCTCAGTAATTATATATTATATTTATTACTTATTTAACTTAATGGGAGAGAGTGGCAAAATCCCCCTTCATTTATCTACATGGTTACCTCTTATCTTGTTAACAATTTTTATTATCATTGGATTGATTAGAATTAATGAAAAATAAATTTATACTTCTACTGTTATTGTTATTAAGTTTAATAAATAACGTTTTAGCAAGTGAAATTTATTTTGAGTCTGGTGAAATTAAAATTTCTGATGATGGAAATACTATCAAATCCTCAAAAGGTAAAGCGTGGACTGAAGAAGATAAGATGACAATTTCTGCAAATAAATTTCACTATGACAAGAGCTTGACAATTTTAATCGCTAAGGGTGATTCCATAGCTTTTTTTAAAGATAAAAATATATCGATAAGTGCTGATAAGTTTATTTACAACAAAAATTTACAAACTTTAGATTCAATTGGCAACGTATTAGTCAATCATTTATCAAAAAAAATTTTATTAAAATCTCAAAGAGTTTTTTATGATATTAAAAAAAATGAAATAAGATCTAGATCAAAATCAACTATTAACGATTATATAGGAAATTTATTTTTATCAGAAGATTTTATTTTTACACTAAATAACGATTTAGTAAAATTAAATAAAGTAAAAGTAACAGATACACAAAAAAATACTTTTGAAATAGAAAAAGCGTACATAAATTTAAAATCTAACAAGCTAATTGGAAAGGATGTCTCAATCAATTTTAATGAACAATATTTTCAGGAAAATAGTGAACCTAGGTTAAAAGGAAATACAGTTTCATCTGATATTAATAAAACAGTAATTAAAAATGGTGTATTTACAACATGTAAAAAAAATGATGACTGCCCACCATGGCAGTTTGTAGCTAAAGAAATAAAGCATGATAAAAAAAATAAACTAATTCATTACAAAAATGCTTGGCTAAAACTTTATGATAAGCCAGTATTTTATTTTCCTCGTTTTTTTCACCCTGATCCTTCTGTCAAAAGAAAATCAGGTTTTCTAATGCCTGCATTTCAAAGTTCTTCAAGTATAGGTTCATCATTTAATACTCCATATTTTTATGCAATATCTGACAATAAAGACATGACTTTTCAACCGAGATTTTATGCAGGTGAAAAAATTCTTTTACAATCAGAATATAGAGAGGTTAATGCAACCTCTAAACACGATCTAGACTTTAGTATTTTTAGCGGTATTAATCAAAAAACTAAAAATCATTTTTTTTCTAATACAGTCAAGGCTTTAGATTTTGAAAACTTTGATGAAACTAATATAAGTCTACAAATACAAAGAGTTTCAGACGATGTGTATTTAAAATCTCACAAATTAAAATCACCTATTATAAAAAATGAGAGTTTTTTAACATCTTCTGTGGGTATTAATAGTTACAGAGAAGATTTTTCATTTAATACTGATTTTTATGTTTACGAAACCTTGAATAAAAAAAAGAATGATAGATATGAATTTATTTACCCTAGCTACAACTTATCAAAGACATTAAACCCTTTTGCTAATTTGGAAGGTGCTTTTTCTTTAAATTCATCTGGGTTTGTAAAAAATTATGACACTAATATTTTTGAAAAAGTTGTAGTAAACGATTTAATTTTCGATTCAGGTTCCAGTTTTACAAATAATGGTATTAAAAACGATTATAAATTTTTGATTAAGAATGTTAACACTGATTCAACAAATTCAAGTATATACCGAGATAAAAAGGATTCTAAATTAGCATCAATTTTTGACTATAGTATCTCTTACCCATTGAAGAAAAATGATAATAAATATATTAGTTTTTTAAAACCAATGATGTCTTTTATGTTTAGTCCTAATAAATCTTATGGACTGAAAGATAGTAATAGTAAAATTAACATAGAAAATGCCTTTAGCATGAATAGAATAATGAGTAATACCACTATAGAGGAGGGAGCTTCCATAACATATGGTACAGAGTTTGCAAAGACTAACAAGCTCAACAAAAATATATTTAATGCCAAAATTGCAAATATTTTAAGGCTTGATGAAAGTGAAAATTTACCAATGAACAATCAATTGGGAGAAAAAATTTCTAATATTTTTGGGTCATTAGGTTATAATGCAAATGAAAACTTTAAAGTCGAATATAATTATGCTTTAGATAGCAATTTAACAGACACAAATTTTCAGGATTTATCAACAGAATTTAAAATTAATAATTTTATAACATCATTTCAATATCTTAATGAAAGCAGCATAAAAGGTAATAGTAGTTTTCTATCAAATAAAACCTCTTACCACATAGATGAAACAAAAAATTTAACATTTGAAACAAGAGAAAATAAAGAAACTTCGGCTACAGAATTTTATAATTTAATGTATCAGTACAGAAATGATTGTTTGATTGCTGGTATACAATACAATAAAGATTTCTACTCAGATGGAGAACTAAGACCAGAAGAAAATATATTTTTCAAATTAACTATAATTCCATTTGGTGAGACAAAAAGTCCTAATTTAAAATAATGATTAAAAAAATTACAGTTTTATTATTATTATTATTTATTAATTTTAAACTATTTGCACAAGATGGTGTTTTTATTGTTTACAAAATTAACAATCAAATCATTACCAATGTAGATATAAATGAAGAGGCAAAATACTTATTAGCGTTAAATAATCAGCTAAAAAATTTAGATGAAAAAAAAATTTATGCGCTTGCTAGAGAATCTATAGTTAAAGAGAAGATTAAAAAGATTGAGATATTAAAGTATTTTGACTTAGGTCAAAAAAATACATTTTTAGACAATGTTATTAAAAACTTTTATTTAAGGTTAGGATTAAAAAATGAAACTGAATTTTCCGCTTATCTAGAAGGTTATAATTTAACAATAAACGACGTTTTAAAAAAAATTGAGATTGAAGCTACTTGGAATCAGTTAATATATCAAAAGTATAAAGATATAATTGATGTAGATATTGATTCTTTAAAAAAAAAATTATCTATTAATAGAACGTTGGCGGATAAAAAAAGCTACCTTTTATCAGAAATTTTATTTAAAAATAATAAAGAAAAACCCTCTGCTGAAATAATTAAAGAGAGCATTAGAAAAATTGGGTTTAAAAATACTGCAAATATTTATAGTATATCAGATAGCTCTAAGTTTGGTGGTGATATGGGTTGGGTTGTTGAAGGTAATCTTTCAAAAAAAATATTGATAGAATTAAAAAAAATAAAGATTAATGAATACACAAAACCTATACAATTTGATAATAAATTTTTAATAATAAAAATAGAAAATATTAAAATTGAAAAAATTAAAAAAAATGAAAAAAAAGAACTCGAACAAATGGTACAATTTGAAACTAACAAGCAATTAGAAAATTTTTCTAAAATTTTTTTTAGTAAGGTCAAAATTAATATAGATATAGATGAATTATAGACCAATCTTGATCGTAGCTGGTGAGCCAAATAGTATATTTTTAGAAATTTTTTTTAAAAGCATAATTAATAATTCTTTTAAAAGCCCATTAATACTTATTGTTTCAAAAGACTTATTAATTAAACAAATGAAGTCTTTAGGGTTTGATTTTAAAATAAATCTGATTAATGAAAATTACCCAAATATGAGTAAGTTAGATAATAAAAAGATTAATATTATTAATGTTAATTATAATTTTAAAAAATCATTTGAAAAAATTTCTCAAAAATCAAATAATTATATTGCTCAATGCTTTAAGCTGGCACTTAAAATAATTAAAAAAAATAGATATTTAAAACTTATTAATGGTCCTATTGTAAAAAAAAGTTTTTTAAATGAAAAATTTTTGGGCATTACAGAATATTTAGCACAAAAGACTAAAAAAAAAAATAAGGTTGTAATGTTGATTTTTAATAAAAGGTTATCAGTTAGTCCAATAACTACACACCTTGCTTTAAAAGATGTACATAAACACATCTCGAAACAAAAAATATACACTCATATTAAATTAATTACTGAATTTTATAAAAAAAATTTTAGAAGAAAGCCTAAAATTGCAGTGACAGGTTTAAATCCTCACTGTGAAAGTAACTTCAAAAATTGTGAAGAAGATGCAATAATCATACCTGCAATTAGAAACTTAAAGGCCAAAAATTTCAAGGTTGAAGGCCCTTTTCCTGCAGATACTATCTTTATACAAGAGCATTTAAAAAAATTTGATGTAATTGTTGGAATGTACCACGATCAAGTTCTCACTCCTATGAAGACTTTATTTGGCTTTAATGCAATCAATATAACTCTAGGCTTACCCTTTGTTCGTGTTTCACCAGATCATGGTCCAAATTCTTCCATGCTAGGTAAAAATTTATCTGACCCCAAAAGCTTAATAGAAGCTTTAAAATTCCTAGATAAATAAATGTTTATTAAACCCAAAAAAAGTTTAGGTCAAAATTTCTTAATAGATCGCAATGTACTAGAACAGATTGTTAATACCGTTGAAATTACAAATAAAGAAGTTTTGGAAATTGGTCCAGGCAGTGGAAACTTAACCTCATTTATTTTAAAAAAAAATCCAAAAAAAGTTTATGTTATTGAAAAAGATGATAATCTAGCTTTATTACTAGAAGATAAATTTACTAATGAAATTAACATAATTAATGATGATATTTTAAAAATATCTGAAGATAAAATTTCTAGTAATAAACTTACTGTATTTGGAAACTTACCTTATAATATCTCCACTGAAATTCTTTCAAAATGGATAGTAAACATAGATAAAAATTTTTGGTTTGAAAACTTAGTTTTGATGTTTCAAAAGGAAGTGGCTGAAAGAATTATTGCAGAATCTAATACCTCAAAATATGGAAGATTATCTATTTTATCAAACTGGAAATTAAACACTAAAAAAATAATAGATATTAAGCCACAAAGTTTTTCACCACGCCCAAAGATTGACAGCACGTTACTGCTATTTACCCCAAGAGAAAATTATTTTGTATTAAAAGATGCTAAAAACCTTGAAATGATCACTAGAGTTTTTTTTAGTCAAAGAAGAAAAATGCTCAAAAAACCCTTTAATCAAGTATTCACTAATGCAAAAGAAGTTTCAGAAAAATTTAGTATTGATCTTAATTTAAGGCCACAAAATTTAGAACCTGAGATTTATTTTAATCTTGTTAAAGAGTATGAAAGTTTAAGATGTTAGTAAATTAACATGTTTTCTAATATATTCTTTATCATAATCTTTTGATCCATTTGTAATTTCGGCTTCTATCAAATTATTAATTCTAGAATAACATTCTTCAAGATTATCATTTATAATTACATAATCATAATTAATCCAATGCAATACATCCCTACTAAATTCCTTCATTCTTTCTTCGACTATTAATTTGTCTTTCATGTCTCTGTTTGAAAGTCTTTCAAATAAAACATCTTTACTAGGAGGAAGTATAAAAAAAGTAATTAGTTTATAATTTAATTTTTTATTTTTTATCTGATCAGCTCCTTGCCAATCGATATCAAATATTACATTTTCACCTTTTTCTAATTTTTCTATAACTGGAGTTCTTGTTGTGCCATAAAAGTGATTAAAAACTTTCGCATACTCTAAAAACTCTTCATTTTTAATTAGTCCTTCAAATTTTTCGTGATTTACAAAATAGTAGTCTTTATCATGAACCTCACTAGGTCTAGGTTTTCTTGTGGTGTGTGATACGGATACTTGAAAACTTTTATTTTTAGATAGTAACTTTACAAGAGTTGTTTTGCCTGCCCCAGATGGGGATGATAAAACTACCATTATCCCATCTTTTTTTATGGACATTTAAATAGATCTAATTACCTTTGCCTTCAATAAATTTGACTGCGTCACCGACAGTAAGAATTTTTTCTGCTTGGCTATCAGATATTTCTGATCCAAACTCTTCTTCAAAAGCCATTACCAATTCAACTGTATCTAAACTATCCGCACCAAGATCGTCTATAAAGCTTGAATCATCCTGAACTTTTACTTCATCTATTCCTAGATGGTCTGCAACAATTTTTTTTACTTTGCTTGAAATATCATCTGACATATTGTTCCTTTTTTTTATTTCGTTATTAGATTAAAAAGTAGTTTTGTCAACCCAAATACATGCCTCCATTTACATGTATTGTTTCACCATTAATGTAGTCTGATTGATCTGAACTTAAGAATATTGTTGCATTAGCAATATCCTCTGGCTTACCTAGCTTATTTGAAGGAATTTTAGCTAAAATGGCTTCCTTAAATTTTTCATCCAATTTATCTGTCATTGCAGTACTGATAAATCCTGGTGATATACAATTAATATTTATGTTTTTTTTAGCATATTCAATTGCAAGGCTTTTGGACATAGCTACAATTCCAGCTTTTGATGCTGCATAGTTTACCTGGCCTGCATTTCCAGTGTGACCAACAACAGATGTTATGTTGATAATTTTTCCAGATTTATTTTTAAGCATTTTTTTGATTGAATATTTGCTCATTAAAAATGTTGATGTGAGATTTATATCTATAACTTTCATCCATTCCTCTATGCTCATTCTAATTGTTATGTTATCTCTTGTGATTCCTGCATTATTAACAATACAATCAAGAGATCCTCCTAATTGTTCAGTTGCATTATTTATAAACTCTTCAATTTTTTCATGCTGAGAAATATCAAATTTAAGTATCTTGATATTATTAAATTTTTTTTTTAGCTCTTCAAGCTTCTCAATTTTAGTACCAGTTGCTAAAATGTTAGCACTATTTTCATAGAATTTTTCAACTATTGCATTTCCAATACCTCCAGAGGAGCCAGTTACAATAATATTTTTATTTTTTAGATTATTCATTAATATTAATTAACTTTATATCTTCTTCAGTATTTATTGCACTAACTTTAACATTTCTATCAATTCTCTTAACTAAGCCTGATAAAACTTTACCTGGACCTATTTCTATAAACTGACTAACGCCTTTTCTAATCATTAATAGAACACTTTCTCTCCAACGAACTCTATTTTCAATTTGCTTTACTAGTAAATCTTTTAGTTCATTTGAATTTAGAATTTCTTTTCCAGTTACATTAGATATAAGAATGTTCTTAGATTCTTTAAAGTTTAGTTTTGAAATTTCTTCGTTCATTATAAGTGTCGCTTTATTCATTAATTTACAATGAAAAGGGGCGCTTACTGGTAGCTTAATATTTTTAACGTTAGCGGACTTTAAATCTATCATCATTTTTTCTAGATCCCCATTATTACCACTTAAAACTATTTGGCCCTCTGAATTATCGTTGGCAATAAAACATTCATATTTACTTTTATTATCTTGTATAATTTTTTCTACAATTTCAATTTCAGATCCAAGAATAGCTACCATTCCACCTACTCCTTTAGGAACTGAACTTTGCATAGTCCTACCTCTAATTTTTAGTATTTTTAGTGTGTCTGAAAACGATAAAGATCCTGCTGATGCTAAAGCAGAGTATTCTCCTAAGGAATGTCCTGCAAAAAAATTTGCTTTATTTAAGTTGATTTTAAATTCTTCTTTAATTAATTTAAATATTGAATAACTTATTAAAAATATGGCTGGTTGAGTATTTTCAGTTAAATCTAATTCTTCCTTAGAACCGTTAAGAATAAGGTTTGATAACGAAAATCCGAGTGTGTCATCGGCTTCTTTAAATAAATCTTGAACTAGGCTATATTTATCATATAAGTCTTTGCCCATTCCAACAAATTGTGAGCCTTGACCTGGAAAAATAACAGAAAACATTTAAATATCTAAATTTTATTGTGGTTTTAAGTGTTGTAATTCAATTGTTATAATAGTATATCCTCACTTTTTATTAAAGAACAAT
>Ga0114997_10004298_pt1 | contig 11063 bp, 2 predicted proteins | sample ArcticOcean_MG_C_2_FD_87045 | JGI IMG/M metagenome (GOLD analysis project Ga0114997, IMG submission 87045) | Marine microbial communities from western Arctic Ocean - ArcticOcean_MG_CB4_136 | ecosystem: Environmental > Aquatic > Marine > Oceanic | place: Arctic Ocean: Canada Basin | collected... | reverse complement strand
TGAACACAAAGATGGAACGGTACGTGGTGGGACGAGCTGCCACGTTCATTACGTCGTTGACCACCGTCATCTCTGGCGTCGTCGCGGCCACGTCGAACAGTTTTTCGTCGGGGTCGAGGTCGTCTCGGAACTTGGTCGTGACGACAAAGCTGACCGTGTCTGTAATGAAGACGACGCCACAGGGCATCACGACCCCGAGGCGCGGACTCAACCCGCAGCTGGTGGTCGATCCAAGTCCAAACTTTGAAAAGGCCTCGTCGACGACCGAGATGTTCTGATCGAGTTCTTTGACCCAAGGACTGCCGTTGAAGTATGCAACTTTGGCCTTCTTGTTTTTACCCGGCTTCGTCTTTTTGGTGGCGGCCCCCCCGCCGCCGCCTGATGGTGGGCATAGTCCACCGAAGATAGGTTCGTGCGTCTTAAGCAAGCCTTCCACTGCTTCTTTGACATCGTCCAGCGCGTCTTGAATGGACGTGGACCTGGCGATCAGCTCCCCCACACCAATCAACATGTACATTGCTATCGTCAAACTTTTCAGATACTCCGTCGACAGTGGCCGAGTTGAGAACTTCGCAACAGCGTGGTTGTACATCGCATTCCAACAGTTTACTTGATCGAGGAAGTCGGAGGTAGCGGGGTTAGGGTTGGCCAGCCACTTCGGTTTCTTGTCTTCAATTTTCGCGCGCCACGAGTTTGCCTGTTTTTTGTAGTCCGTGAATTTTTTCGACTCTTTCGCAAACTCCTCTGTCCATTTGAACGGGTCGGCTTCGAGTCCGTTCTGCACGGCGAGCAGCTTTCCGATGGCGTCAGAAACCATTTGAACTCTCTCGTCTATCCCAGTCGAATCGTCCCGATCTTCTGGCCATTCGCGAATTGCGTCGTCAGCGTCCGTGAAAAATTCAGACAGTTTGGCCTGGTTCGGATCGCTCGTGTGGAACTTTAGCAATTCCTGTATGGCCACCTTGATCTTCTCGTGCCTTTCCACTCCAAAGCGCTTCGGGTTTGACTTCAAATACGACTCCTTTCTGTCGTTGCTGTCGTACTGGAGATACGCAGTGAGGACCAGAGCTCCGAAACCAAACGCGACGGCCGCCAATCCCGCGTAACTGAAGAGACCACTTCTCAAAAGATTTGTAACCGGGTTGGCCAATGGAGACTGCAAAACGTTTGCCACTAGGTTTGCGGCATTTGCTTGGGGATGTGCCTTCACTCCTTTCAAAGCAAGGCACATGCCCTCAGGAAACCAGCCATTTCTGCAATCTTGAACCGCCTTGTTCAGAACGCAAAGCTTGTAGAGAGGACCGGGAATTTCGCTCGCCAGTCCACAGAGCCCGGGTAGCAAACCAAAAGAATAAAACGTAGAGGCACCGCCTAAAAGAACCATGCCGGCCACAACTTTGTAATTCTTGCGCCAGGCGTTGATGTATTCCAAGAGGTATTTCTTGGTGGCTTCCGTGGCGCCTTTAACATGTCCAATCATCCCGTATTCATACTGTTGCATTTGGTATGCCTTTGTGCCCGTAATCTTCCCCTTCACCCCTGTGCTGAGTTGACGCAAAGCGGGGTCGATGGAAAACGCAATGTTTGCAGACGGCGGGGAAGAGGGAGGTGTCAAGTCGGCTCCTCCCGCTGGCGGTCCTGGTGTGGCCGGTGGCGCAGACGTTGGTGGCGGTGGTGAGGGCTCAGGCTGCCGAGCATCGCGCTCGGATTCTGGCGGGCCGTCTCGCAGTGCAACTCTGATCTCCTCATCCTGATCCTCCGGGGGAAGAGTTCTGAGGTAGTCACGATGCTTTTGTACTGCCACCTTGACTTGTGCATGGAGCACTGGAGTGATGTATCCAAAGTTGGCCATCAAATGTGTCTGTGCTGCGACCAGTTCCACGAGAGAAGCGATTTCGCTCTGTGGCCGCGCACCCGCGGAATCAAACGCCGGTCTCATCTCACGAAAAACATCCGCCATGAGAGCGACTGCCTGATTTGCGTACATGGTCTCCTCATCAGCCATGGCAGCTGATGCACAACAACAAAACGAATGTAGTGTAGCAACCTGGAACCAACAGTACTACACGTATCACTTGGGTTTTCTTACTTTGTACACAGTACCGCGCGAGTTATCACACACACCTCGCTCAGCCTGAGCGTGTTCTCCTTGTTGCGAAACAGATCTTCCAGAGATTCAACATGTTTCTGGTCAACGAGGTGGTTTGCGACGCCACGGACACGGATTGAAAGTTCAGGACCTACGATCTCGTGTGTCATCGCCAGACCAATTCCAATCGATGCCGTAATCATTCGTCGTGTCCATTCGTTCCTGAGTTCAGTCTCGCGTTCTGCAACCACCAACTCGGGTTTTGGCCAGTCCTTTGTCGTATTTTCAATCGTATTCAGAATGTTGTAGAGCTCCTTAGCCGTCTCCAAATACGGCTCCTCGGTAGTCTGAAGGCCTGGTACCAGACTTTGTAGTTCCTGGAGGGTCGTCTCCATTTCTCCGAACGACTCGTAGGTTTCATTGAGCTCGTGCTTCAACGCGGTCCTGTCGTTGATATCCTTTCCGAGTGCTTGCTTGTAGACGTCGGCTACCGAGTATGCATCCAGTCGCTTTTTTCCATCGTCTCGCAACTCCCGTTTTCTCATCTTGGACCCGGTGAAGAACTGATCCACGATGCCATCGAACCACGTCATCTCAAACCTCCAATTCAGCAGGTCTTCGTTTGTCTCGAGTTTTTTCGGTTGGAAGGCGCCGCTGGTGGCATCCTTTTTTCCAAGCACCAGGTCGATGACCTCGGTCCAGTCCTTTTCATAGTCTTCGTACTCGCCTAAGATTTCTTTGCCGAGTACGTGTGCGAGTGCCTTTTTCAACGAGAATTCGCGATTGCCTAGGAACGGGTCCGTGATGGGTGCGTCTGTCAAGACGGCCTCGTCCCGAAGCCAATCGTCGGATTCTCCTTGGATTACGACAGAGGACAGACTGGAGTCTGACGTCCCGACAGGTGCACCGGTGATACCTACCCAGCCATCGTCGTCACCGTCCCTGAATCTATTTTTCACTGTCTCGATGATCGCTTGGAGTATTCTCAAATGCGCCCGTGCATGGATCTGCAGATTACCACGTTGCTTTTCCAGTCTGTCTGCCAGAATTCGTCGCTTGGTTACGAGGTCGGGTCGGCTCATCTTCTCCATGAGTTCTGGTGCAATGCGCGACACGTTGGGCACCTCGACCGCAACATCAATACCATTCATGTCGTCCGATGCACATGCGACTGCGAGAAGAAGTGCCTGGTGGACCCGCTCCGCATTCCACGCGATGCAGCAGATGTCTGCTCTCAGACGTCTCGTGGCGTCATCCTCGACATGATCGCTTGCCAGTCCAATCCCAGCAGTCAAGTCCAGAGGTATGCCAGACGCAGCGTATTCTGGCATGATTGTGTCACTTCCACTTGCCTGGAAGTGAACCTCGACCCCGAGACCCTTCTTGCTCGCTTTCATCAGCATTGGATGCATCGACTCGGGTGCGTCGATGGCCAGGTCCTCATCGGGTGCACAGGTTCCAAACGGCACGAGTTTCACAAACGATGCGCCTGGTGTTGGTACGAGGCCTGTGAGCCCATTCTTCAGTGATCCAAAGGCAGCCTCGAGTGACTGTGCATAGACAGGAACGGTTCCAAACATTGGTGCTGCAACCGCGGGCATCGACAGATGTGGCGGCTTGCCTCCGTACCCAAACGGCACATAGAACGTCGCGGCCTTCAAATCGAGTGATGTCATGGCGTCGACAAGACCTTCAATCGTCGGCTGCCGTCTCCTTGTCATTTCGGACACCTCGATGCCGCCAACGCGAAGCGTCGCTGCGCGTGTCTGTAGGGCATTCCTCACCATGCTCAGAGATGCTGATGTTGGACGTGGTTGTAGAGATGGTAGACGAGACACCGTCTCTCGATCCTTGGCGCGGCTGCGCCCCATCTGGTCGTAGGCATACTGAAGCAGGAGGTTGGAAGAGTACGATGCAGCCACGGCAGCGAGTGTCGTTTTCGCAAGGTCTGCGTTACCAGGTAGGGTCGCTTCGAGACATCTGGTGATTCGAGACACCGCCGCGAGTCCATCGATTGGCGTACCGAATAGAGTCGCAAGACTCTCGAGTGGAAGTGTCGTCGGAGTACTGCGCTCGAAAACCTCAGACAGCCGTTTGGCCGCCGATGCCGTCGCTCGTACATGAGGGCACAGCGTCTTGCGCATCCATACGCTGGCCTCGCTGCTGAACAGAAGCGACTCGTCGACGATTCGCGCGGCGTCTCTGCCGGGCTGCGTCGCAAGGAACCCAGGATCGTATCGCATCGGTATACCAACCTCGTTGTTCTGCGTGACCTTGTACAGCCACGCACTCGCCGCGCGAAGACGCAGGACGGACCGTCGTGCTGCACTCTGTAGGATGGTAACCTGTTCCTGCTCTGACAAATTCGGAACCCGGAAAAGATCCACGAGTTCGTGTGCCCAGATGTCTCCGAAGACTCGTGCGGAAGCGGCCTCTGCTTCCGTGTTACGTACAGACAGTCGATCCCACAGCGTCGGACCAGTAGCTCGTTTCTGTCGTATCTTTTCAGTTACCAGCGAGAGCCAATGGACGGTCTTCTCGGTGTTCTGGGTCGTTTCCATCAGATTGCGCACGTCCATTGGCAGCGCAAGAATCAGCGACGAGAAGGTTACAGGAGCTGATTTTCCTGGTGCAAGAGGAGGTTCGTATTCCTTCTTGCACAAACACCTCAACGTCACCTTGGAGTCCAGACCTTCCCATTCCTTGACGAGTCTAGCCAACGCAATACGTGACTTCTGTACTGCCTCGTTGTAGGAACCGAGTATGTCGTGGTAGGTGGTGAATTCTCGTGTCACGACTCCCGCAGTCTCCGCGTCCAGATGCTCAATCGTCATGTTGCGTCCGACTGGGAATAGGAAGCGCGGCGATTGAATTCGCTGTGGCAACTGTCGTACCCATTCCGAACGTTCCTCTTTTGTCCACATCTTTGGAAGATGGAAGCTTCTTTGGAGACGATTTTCCAAATACTCTTCGAGCAGCTTTCCTTTTGATCTGTGATCAACAAACACCGAATTGAGCTTGGTCCTGACGCCCTCTCGCACCTGCTTGAGAAAGTTGACGCGTTGTAACTGAAGTTCAAACCAGCTTTCTTTCAGATTCTTTGTCAAAGGAGTATCTTTGACGACGGTCCCTCGAAGAGCCTTCCAAATTCCATTCCAAATGTAGTAGTCCCACCAAGAAGAAGAAGTGAATACGCCAACATCCTTGGTGCCGCCATTGATTGCATCTTCGAGAGCACTGTCCAGCTTTGCGATCGCTTCAGATACACGCTTGAGGTCGCGCAACGTACCAGTCGCCACGAGACCGAGTTCGTCTGCGTCGTTCGCCGCGCACGAGAATTCGTGTGTGCTGATTTCGCCATTACATCCATTCAGATCGTTCACCATGACGCGAATGAGCGTCTCAATTCCAGCACCTCCAAGCACTGCAAGATCCTCTGTGTTGATTTCATTTGCACTCCAGTTGTTTTTGATCATCTCTTCCTCGGTCATTTCTTTTGGCGCCTTCTTGACTAGAAGCCATGACCAGATGGTCATCTCGTATCGAAGTGAGACCCTATCAGGCGACTTTGGATCCAACATCCCTTTCAGATCGCCAGGTGACAATGTCGTCACTGCCGCAAGGCTTTCCAAGGAGGTGGCCAGTTTCGGCAGTGTGAACCTCACTTTTGAGTGCTTGCTCGATCGGTCTTTTCCGAGATAGGTCCGGACATTGGTGAAGACAGCCTGTAAAGCACTGAATGTCACAGCGATTCTATCAACCGGTTCTTCACCCGCGTTGAAAAGCTTCAGGAGCGCATCAGAAAGTGGAGCAAGTGTCTGAGCACCGATGGCCAAGATTGGGTAACCAGCATGCGTGCACCCAACCGCCACGGCGTAAAGAACGGCTCCAACTCCAGTCGTAGCCAAAACCGTCGTAAAGTCAATGTCCGAATACTGGGCGTAATTACGAACTCCAGACGAAGCAACCCCTGCCACAGCCATTGTTGCCTCGTTCATCACGTCGGTGTACTTTTTCTGATTGACAGCAGAGAGATCGTAGATGATGACACTCGGTGGCCGACAGAAGCTGAGCGGGTAGGGCACAACGACAACGTCACATGTGGGGTCGAAGACGGAATGTGGCTCGAGTCTTTTTTCCCCGAGCAACAGAGGTTCCGTTTTTGAGCCGAGTATACCATTTTTGTTCAACGTCTGCCAGACTTGCACTCTGCAATCATGAGGTGGACGTTGCCCATCCTCAAACGCAAGAACGACTGCCAGGGGTGAGAAGACAGACGTGTTACTGTCCTGATCTTTGTGAAGTCCACGATGCCAATGGAGCCTGTGTTTTACCAGAGTTTTCACAGTGGAATCCGAACCAGTCGAGAGAAGTCCGTCGATCAAGACGTCGAGTTTGCCGGAGCGTTTGCGAAACTGAACCGTGACCATCTTTGTGTCCTCGTCGACGTGTGGTGGTCGTGCGAGAGGTCGTGCGAGAGGCCCTGCTTCTGGTGGCTTCAGTTCGTAAGGCACTGTCTCGTAAGGGACTGTCTCGTACGCCGGAGATCCTGCACCCGTCAGGCTCAGAGTTGGTAATTTTGCATGGTTCGACTCTCCTGCAAGAGTAGAATCAGGATCGATCCACAACGAGGTGGTAGTACGGTCTCCAGCAAGGATCTCGTCTGCCATTTTGTTCTGGTACCAGACACGCACATGCGTTTCTCTGTCTCTCGTTCGTGTCAGTACCGGTTATCAAAATCAATGGGATAGAACGAGTCTTCAAAGAAGGATAACGCCGTTTTGGTTCTGGGACAGATGGAGGCGGCGCTGCGGCGCACGCGCGTACAACGCAGGGAGTGGCGCATGGTGGAGGCCAGGGAGCCGACGCCGGAGCAGGCCTACGATGAGTTTGTCAAGGACACGTTCTCCCATCTGAGCACGGCGTTTGAGATCGAGGGAGGCGCCAAGCGGCAAAGGGTCAAGGCGTCCCTGGACAGAGTCCTTGGTGCAGACGGTGGTTCTGCAGCGCTTCGGGTGGTCGACGGTCGGTTTGCGCTCGGTGGGGACGATAGCTGCTACCTCCAGTCTGGACTCTCGTTGCTCTGGACGACGGCGACCAGGTACAAGCAGAAGAAGGACGATGGCGGGTTTTCAGACATTGGCGAGGCACTCGCGCCGGCGGGACTCTACCAGCCAGACGCCATCGACGGCATCCGAACCGGTCTGATCCGCGCCATGAAGCAAAAGGGCCGACAGATGCTGGAGGACGCACCCACCAGGCTGAAGACGGCGGCCGCCGCGCTCGAGGTGCTCATGGGCGTCGAAGCGATGAGAGACGTCATGGTCAAAGCAGCATTCAAACCCGACGCTGTCGCTTCGGCCGTCTCCTTGACGCGCGCAAGATCGGCCCCGACCGTGGTTTTGGCTTCGGCTCCGGCTTCGGCTCCGTCTGAAGCTACTGCTGATCTTTTGCAGCTTCTCAAGGATGTGCGTACGTTTGATTCTGTCGGATCTTCAAAGGAGCAAAATGCGGAGAATGCAAAGACACTGACTCGTGTGATGGAGGCTCTGCTGAAGACGCTGCGAACAAACAGAGACACGGAACTCGTCGCAATGATTCAGACATCGATTGCCAAGCAGGCGGATACGATACAGCAACTCACCATGGAGAATGAGACACTGAAGAAGGAGGTGAGCGATCTAGAAGGGCAAAACAACGTTCTTCTAAGCAGTATCAGAAAACTCGAAACTGCCATGAGGGAGATGGAGACGGACGTCGAAAGTCTCGAGGACGAGAACGAAGGTCTGACGAGCAAGAACTATGGGCTTGAACGTAAAATCGAATCAATGAACGAAAATGCACGTGATCTTCTCAGAAGGGTGAAATCAACAGAGCAGGCGAATTCTCACCTTCAGGATGACAAATCGGGTCTGGAGCTTGAGAACTTGGATCTGGAACAGCAGAAATCATATCTCAACGAAGAACGGGAGAGACTTGGAGTGGCCTTCGAAAGAGCACAAAAGCTGTACAAGCAGCTGGTTGAGCAGAAGAATGAAGGCGATCAGAATTATCTAAAACAAATCAGGAAGATCAGTGCTGACAAACAAAAAGCAGATACCGAGCTTGCTAAAGTGGAACAGTTACTTTCGGTGGCAAACAAAACGATCCAAGAGACTGATAGCATCAACGAGGCACTGAAGTCGTCAGGCCAGGCACTCCTTGGCGGGATACAAGCGCGCAACAGGGTTCTCATAAAGGGGATCTCCGAGTACACAAAGGCGCATCCCGAAGACGGCAACTTTCCTCTTACCCTGCTGAAGAAGACGGTCAACGAGCCCGGTTTCGAGGCACAGGTCGTCCTGACGAAAGACAGTACGCCCGACAGACGGGACTTTGTGGAAGCCTTTGGCAAGAACATCTTGGAACTGAGAGACACACTCGACCTTCCGGTGCTGGTTCTCAACTACGATTTGAAGCGACTTGTGGACAATGGAACACTTGACGCGGCAATCAAGGGTGGCGCAGCAATCGAGCAACTTGTCAACGGTGGCGCGAAAGTCGAGGGAAGAGAGCTGGCTGTGACGGGCGAGCTCAAACCCATTCGATACCAGCTCATTTCAGGGATTCGCAACGTTTTCGCTCGATTCCCTGTAATTCCTTTCATTGGTCCTGTGATTCAACTCGTTGCATCCCTGATGATGTTTTGCGCTCTCGTACTTCGTGTGACGAGTGGGGTTTGGGAGGGACCGCAGGGATACATCGGAGCGTTTCCGCTGTTGGGACCACCGGTCGAAAAACAGGCGGCCGATCCATCCGTCGACCTCGGGCACATGCCGGCGTACGCGCTGCGACGCGGGCTCCTTGGCCAGCGCGCGCCGCTCGAGCGCAGCACCGGGAGCGCCACCGACGAGTTGCTGTCCTACCAGCTGCCGTGTCCAAGCAAGCTGGCCAAGGTCATTCCCCAGCTGCGCCGCCTCGCCGACACGCCGCTCACCGACGAGGAGGAGCGCTCCGTCGCCATGCCCATCGACCGACACGCCGCCCACACCGCCGACGACGCCATGGCGCGGCTCGCTGGAAACTTTGCCACGATGCCCTCGCCCAGCACCGAGGCGGGCGGCATCGAGCCGTCGCATGCCCTTCGCTGGGCGCCGGTCCGCGGCAGGACCGGAGTCGACATGGCCACGGTCGCGGCGCTGGAGCATGCCGCGGCGCGGTGCACGGCGCTGGCCAGCGCCCCGGAGACTCCGAGCGACGAGGCGGCGTTGCTTCGGAGCACCGCCGCGTCGCTCAAATTTTCGCAGATGGAGTCGCTCTACCGGCTCCACGAGGCGACGACCTACGCCGAGTCGGCCGACAGCACACCACTCGCCGTCGCGCAGCGGGGCGCCAAGGGCCTTGTGACCCGGCCCTGCGCCGTCGTCCGCGACGTCCTCTGCTTCCCCACCGACGCCGGCGTCGTCGCCGAGCCAATGGACGTCGCCCAGGGCGCCCACGACGCCTCGCTGAGACTCGCCAACGCCATGAAACGGACGGAGCCCCTGACCAGGAAGCTGCGCAACCGCATTCGCGCCTCGACGGGCGCCATTCCCGACGTCTACGTGGCGCCGGACCCGGCCGAGCTCGGATTCGTCGCGGCGCCGACGGGGGTGACGTATTCGAGCGACGAGGTCGACGACGAGGGCCAGGCTCACGAGGCGCTCCGGAACGGCGACTACACGGTGACTGCCTGGCGGCGCATCCTCCAGCGCGGCCTCATGAGCGCAAGGGTCGTCGCCGACGCCACGGTCCAGACGCAGACGAGCGCGCTACTCAACGAGATGCTGGACTCGGCAGACGCCAGCGGCCGCGGCGCGGCGTCGTCGAGCGTCTACGAGCGCCGCGACGGGCTCTGGACCGAGTTTCGCCGCAACGTGGGCATCTCCCACGACAGATTGTGGGTCTTTGTGCGGCTGATGTCGGGCAGCATCGGCGGCGACGTCAACGAGATTGTGACGATGGCGGACGACGCCACGATGAAGGCGACCAAGGCCATCCAGGAGCAGCGCCTGTCAATCTCAAAGCGGGTCAGCGACATGCAGGCCAAGATTGTGGAGACGGTCGTCGGGAGCATGGTACGCGAGTCGAAACTGACAATGGACAAGAGACAAATTGGGGACGGCCCGGCCGAGGAGCTGGTGGTCATCGACGGCGGCGCCAAGCAGCAGCTCGACGAGCTGGCGAGTGGCGAGTCGGGACGGCCCTTTTTCGAGGCCAACGTCGCGCTGCGCAACCTGCAGGACGGCAAGGCCATGAGCAAGACGCGGCTGAGCGACCTGCTCCGCAGCCTGGCCAGCGTCGGGACGCAGCTGCAGGAGTCGCTGGAGACGACGCTGGCGTCGCCAGCCGGCGGTGCCACGCTCGTCGAGCTCTCCCACCCAGCCAACTGCTACTTTGTCAGTCTGCGGGCCGACGCCACGGCCGCGATCCGCGTCGCGCACGAGCGACTCAACATCGAGCTCGGGATGCGACACGGCCCTCGGCGCATCAGCCTGTGGGAGCTCGTAGAGGGAAGCTGCACCACCCTAGTGACGCGCTTTGCCGAGTTCTGTGGCTACGTTCTTGTCCAGGCGCGCTCGTCGACCGGAACGTCGGCCATGTACGTCTCGCAGACGATGATCATGACAAACTCGCTGCAGGCGCGGGTGGCGCTGGAGCGCCTCGTCGCGGCGGCGATGGTCTACTGTTCCAAATGTCCCCTCCCATCGTTCGAGCTTCCAGATGCTGGCACAGGCGGACTGACAGAAAACCGACGACGGGCGATGACGGCGGGCGAGCAAATCACAGACAGAATGATTGGACAGCATGTTGCCTCGACACAGATGGTGCAGGAGCAGGAAGGGCCAAGGCTCCATGCTCCGATTTCAGAGTCTGGGTGGGGTGTGATTGGCGGTTTTAGACGTTGACAAAAACACAAAAACACACATCTCTACTCACACGCTCTTCTCTGGGG
>Ga0114997_10004295_pt1 | contig 11067 bp, 20 predicted proteins | sample ArcticOcean_MG_C_2_FD_87045 | JGI IMG/M metagenome (GOLD analysis project Ga0114997, IMG submission 87045) | Marine microbial communities from western Arctic Ocean - ArcticOcean_MG_CB4_136 | ecosystem: Environmental > Aquatic > Marine > Oceanic | place: Arctic Ocean: Canada Basin | collected... | reverse complement strand
TTTATAGATCTATTATACTACAGTTTTACGTAAATGTAAAGGAAAAAGTGATTAACCTGTTAAATGCTTAGAATGTATTTTACAACCTATAAAGTTGTTGTAATAATCTTCACGTAATAGCACATCATTGGCAAATTGTAATTTAGCTTCATGATATGACATATCGCCTTTAGTTTTGCATAGTCTTAATATTACTCTTTTAAACTTGTCGGTTCCACGTTCTTCCACAAGTGTGCATACTTCATTGGACGATCCGTAATACTGTTTCCAGTCAGACTCTGCACGTGTTCGTACTCGTCTCTTACGTTTTTTAGTAATGGGGAGAGTCTTAGGTTTCCAGAAATTCTTTTTTCCAATATACTTTTTGTTAGTATCGAGTTCTGTGATCTCATAAACGAATCCTTGAAATTCTTCTGGTGTTGCTTCATAAAGCTTGTCATTATAATACCACATAATGTTATTTATTAAGATTTATCAACTTCCTCTGGCTCTGCTCTTCTTCCGCACATTGGACAATATGATGGTTTTTCTTCAACTGCAACGAATGATGTTTCATAACATTCTTCACATTCTATTTGGTAATCCTTCAATGATCTCTCTCTTTCTTTTGTCAGACGCTTTGAACCACTCAGCTATTTCATGAGTAGTTCTTCCGCATCCAATACATACTTTATTTTCTACTTTGCATACTTCTACGCAAGGAGAAATTATATTAGAAGTCAATTTCACATTCACCGCCTGCACACGCAGCCGCTGCGAGGGTATCAACATCAGTATACTTCTTTTCTGTTATATCTTCTTTCCAATCAATCTGCTTTAAGTTTGATTGAATTTTTTTCCACTTATGCAATAGGTAAGCATCTTTTAAACAACCTTCAGATACTTTTCGATCACCATCACAGTAATTATCTGCGAAGTTTTCAAATCTACGTATCCAATCTTTTCTAGCAGAGTTTTCTGAAGACTCTAATGATATGTCTATACCAAAACCTTGAGCAGTTGAACATGCATCCCATAGATTTGGATATACTTTAAGCGCATCAACAACTAAACCAGAAGCAAAGATTGAAGCATCACCATATTTCTTAACCATAGTCTTGGAATCAATAACACCAGTATTCGGTGCTTGGTTATAATCTTTATCGCCAGTCATGGCTAAGAATGAAATACCAGCAAAAGCATCACGATTTTCATACACGTATTTTTCTACATTATCCCAATCGTCTACAATAATAGTATTTGATACGTTATGTCTTATACCTTTATCAGCACAAAGTTCTTCATTAGTACCAGTTTCAACCCAATGCTTTTGAGCTTTTTTAACAAGTTCTAAGTGTTTAATGCCTAATAAATCATCTTTATACATAGAACCTTTTTTAGGTAATATTGGAAATGAAACAACAACATCAGTACCAGTTGAAGACCAAACTGATTCTTCTACCATATAAGGATTTTGCTTTATAATAGCTTGTGTTATTTCAGATTCTTTATTCATTTGTACATTACGAATATACATAGGTGAATGCTCAGCGTGAATACCAGAAGCAGTTTGTAATAGCACTGAAGCGTTACCACTTGGCTTTACACACGTTGTTCGAGCTGCAGGATTAATTTTAATAATAGCTGCTACTTCTTTATTAACTTCTTTAACAATCTCTGCACCTTTTTCAAGTATCTCTGCATCAAAAAGAATTTCTGGATTATTCATCCATCCAGTGATTGATACACCAAGTAAAGCTTCTCTTTCAAAAATCTTCTTTGATGTGTCTGATAAGAATTTAAAGTCTGTGTACCCAGCTTGTAGGGTACCGAGGATGGACGCTGCTCGGCATGCCTTATAAAAGTCCTCCTCGGTATTGCATTTCCCTCCGTTAATTTCAGTTAGGTTACAACCTTGCCAACCTGACTTACCATTGATCTGAGGATACATACCAATTTCCACACATGGATTTGTAGTATGCTCTGTAGATTCAACGAAGACGAATCCTGGTTCTCCAAATTGCTTGACAGATTCCATAATCTTGCCAAACTCTTCAGGGGTAGTCTTATCTCTTACAATAACTGCAGAGTTATTTGACCTACCTCTTTGTGGATTATCCACAAACCAATTACCAGTTTTTGCATTCATCATCTCTTCATCATCTGGTGAAAAAAGACAAATAGTTGCTGACCTTCTTACACCGCCTGACAATACTGCATCAGCTGCATGCATTGTAATGTCATATGCATTTATTGGTTTTATTGAAATTGGTTCTTTGGAATCTAATACAATACCTTGAAGTAAATGTTCTATTTTATCAAGTGATTTACGTAAGCCATTTGGCCCTGGTGCTTTAAATCCACCAGATATTTTAGAGCCTTTAGGTCTTATTTGCGATAAATCAAAGTACACTCTTCTTCCTTCGTATTCCGGGTATTTACCACCACCTACAAAGAAAGATGACATTAATATGTCTAATGCTGAAGCCCAGCCTTCTATTGAGTCTTCAACTATATAGCCTTTCGCTTGTTTAGTTCTATTTTGAATTTTTGATAATTTCTTAATATGATGTTTTTGTACAGAGAACCCTGCACCTGCACCACATAATAAGATATAAAATACTTCACCAAAAAATTCTGGTCTATTTACATACGACGATGTACAATTATACATCCTCATTTGATGTTTCATTAATTGATCACCACCAAACTGTAGAGCTCTTTGAGCACCAAGAACGCGCTGTTCTTTATACGCTGTACGTGCTTCTTCTACAAATGGTTGTAGTCTATTATTATTAGTAATATAATTTTGTTCGTGCATGTCTATTACACGATCAACTGCTTCATCCCAAGTCTCATATCTACCTTCATCTTCTTTATAGCGTGAGTAGCCTTCATAGAACTTAGTTTGAGACAGAAAATCCCTTGTGTCAACAAATTGTTGCATCTCTATTCCTCTTATCTTTTTTGATTATTGTATCTATTATATATTAAAAAACTAGTTTTGTAAAGGACTTTTTATTCATTTTTTGAAAAGAATTTTTCTATCATTTCAATTCTATCATATGCTGAAGCCATCTTATCTAATTCTGTCATTACTGCTTCTGTTACATCGCTGTGTTCACCTATACCAGCTGGCATAGTTCTATAAACTTCTATGTTAGCTTTATGAACTGCTATTTCACCTTCAGCTTGTTTTTTAGCTGCTTCTATTATTAAATCGCCTACTTTCATACTAATCTCCTATTTGAGCATTTACTTTTCTATGTTTGTTCCATGCAACAAATCCACCTATTCTTAACGCCCAATACGCAAGATAATTTAATAAGTAGAATCCATTGACTTCAATATTAATATCTCTAAATGTTTCGTCCATCCACTTTTGTGACTTAACACCTATAGTCTTTTTACTATGTTTATTTATTAATAGTGTTTGATACTTATATCCATAGTCGTGAATAAGCCCACCTATTAATAATACTCCAACTGGTGATAAAAACTGACCTAAGAATTTTGGTACACTTGCACCGTCAAATTTAAATCCTGCTGGTATTATATAACTTTGTTTATCAAGATAATAAGTAAAATCTTTTGTTATTTCCCAATGCCTTGATCCAAATGACCACAATAATATTGCGCCCCAAAATCCTTTACCTTTTGTGGCTATTTTAATTGGTTTCATTTCTGGATAATCATCGTATTTAAAATTTATTATATTATCTATTTTCCTATCAAACATATTAATAATGAATCCTATAATCACTAAAATAATAAATGTGACCATTGGCCAAAATTTTATTGCTAAGTCTAAAATAAAATCCATTATTTTTTCTCCTGTTTAGGTTCTACTGCTTTTTCATAATATAATATAATTTCTTGTTGTTGTTCTATATATCTCTTTATTTGTTCAAAGTTTAAAGCTAAGTTTTTAAATGATTCTGGACTTAATCCATATATGACAAATTCACCCATTCCAGCTTTAACTTTTTTTATAACTTCAGGTAAGTTCTTTTCTGTTATTACAATTATATCAGCATTAAGCATTTTAATAGATTTAGGTTTTTGCGCAATTGCAATAGTTGGCACTATAACTTTATCAACTGTTACTATTTCTTTTTCAGGTTTCCAACTACAACTACTTAGTAGCAGAATTGATAGAACCAAACAATTTATTAATTTGTTCATTAATTCTTTTTTCCTGTCCTATAGGATCTATTAAGCTATTTTTAATTATATCTGTTTTAGCTAATAAGTTTGCAATTTCTTTATTATTTTCTTCGGCTTGTCTTAATTTTACGTTTAAATCTTTACTAAGTTTAATCTGCTTTTGCATATTTTCTTGTAATGATTTTATTGTAGAATCTTTTGATTTAACTGCAACTGTAAGTTTTGCATTATTATCTCTTAATACTGCCATACGTTGCATAGTATCATTGTATACAAAATAAGCGCCATAACCTATTCCAGCTAAAATAGCAAATACAAATATAAAAATATATAACCTAGCCATTATCTTCTATATATTTTCTAAATCTTTTTAGTAATACTGGAAATTTATCTTTTCTTCTGCGCTTGTCATGCATAGTAGTTGTTTTGATACGAGGACCCATAGCAGTTGTAGCTGGGTTGGGTATTGATGCTGTGCTTGTAGATGGTACATCTTCACTTGCAGCTTGAGCTGATCTCATGTTTTCTGGAGAAGGTGCACCCTTCTCATTTTTCTTTCTCATCTTTTTTCCAGATGCTCGACGCATGCGGATGTTGTGCCATAGACCTAAATTCTTTTCTTCTATATTTTCTTTTTGCATAGCTTCTATCTTCTCCATTTCGTCTGTAGCTTCATGCATATCTGTGTTTGCGCTTTTGCCAGATTGTTTAACTACTCTTAAAGGATTGCCAATTAGTCGTTCATATTTTTTATGTGCAGCTTTTGCTTTTTCTTCAGAACTGTAATAAGCAAATACGTATCGAGACTTTGGAGCACTCGGTTGTACTAGCATATGTGTATATGGTTTTACTTTAGTACCTTTTTGTCTACCAGCTATTCTCATACTTCTATTTATACATTACATTCTTCCAATTATCATAAATCTTTTACCATATACAGTTTCAATATTTTCTTTATTATTTGCGGGGTATACGATATTTTCTTCACCAGACCATAATATTTCTAGCATTGGATGCATTTGACTTTGAAAATCGTCTATATTTTTTACACAATTGATATGACCAACTTTAACAGAACCAGAGAATGTTTTATCAGTATTAGTGGATTGAAAAACATAAGTTCCATATTTATAGTAACTCCAATACTTCATTGGTGGCATGTGTTCACATGATGTATTTATTGTCATATCAGTTTCATCAAGGTAGCGTGGTCTTTTTACCCATATATCTTGATCGATAAACTTAACTTTATCAAATATTTTACAATACAATTCGTTATCAAATTTTTTAAATAACATCTTACTTACTGGAGTAACATATTTGTCCATTTCATAACCATAAATCATATCAACGTTTCTTTTTAATAACTCAGGAAACAACACTGACCCGAACTTACATCCTAACACTGCTACTTTTGTTTTATTGCTAATTAAATTTAATTCATCTATCTTATTCATGAGCCACTGTTTAGATTGAAATTGATTAGGTGAAAACGAAGCTATAAATTCTTCTGTCTTACCGAGCTCTGCTTTATTAATATATCTAAAACAATCTAATAATCTTCTAAAATAATCTAAATTTTCAATATATGGTTGATGGTTAATCATAGCTTTTCCAATAATCATAAGCCCAGTTTTTTAAATCATGTAAGTCTTCTCCTTTACCGTGTGAGTTATTAAAAATACAAACTTTGTAATTTAATTTTCTTTTACTTTTTGAATTGCTATATGAATATAATAATCTTTTATCTTTATGAAATTCAATGTGGTTTAAGAAGTTATATTGTATTGTTCTATCTAAAGAATAATATTTAAAAGCATAATAATCATAATTTTCGTTAAATAATTTTTGGCTTATAATTTTTACGTTTTCAGGATACGTATACATAAACGACGAATTCAATCTACAAGATATTTTGCCGTAGTTTCTTTTGAAAGCTTTTTCGTCATACCACCAACTTTCATAAAGTGCTAGTTTATTAGGATGATAATTATTTAAATAATTTGTTAAATCTTTTAGTATTATTAGATCTAAATCTAATAATAAAACTCTCGTACCATAAAATCTTTTATCACATATCAACTTAATTTTTTCGGCAGTGAAGACTTTACCTAGATTACTGCCACCATACTTACCTACAGGTATTGCATAATCATTATAATCTAATATTTTTATTTCTGGATTTATTTTTTTTGAATTATCAGTTGCGCAATAAAATTTAAAATCTAATTTAATAAATTCTTTACATTGATTGTATAACCTGTTTACATACTCAGGTCCATACTTATCACCCCACTTGAGACATAATATAGATATCATTACTTGCTATTTCACCGTACTAACTCGCTTGCAGTTACATATACCGGTTTGTTAGTGTTTACATGTAATGCTTCATATATATCTACACCGAATACATCACCTATAGGATAACATTCATCTTGTATTCTTATTTGATCTTTTGGCCAGACGAGTTCTGCACAAGATTCGTTTATAAGCTTAGCATTATTAACTCTATAGATGCCCGGTGATAACTGTTTTTCATCTAATAAGAACCATTCATTCTTCTCATTTAAAAAATCTAATACTTCAATATTACATTTCTTACAAATATCTTCTATTCCTTTTTGTCCGACTTTTTCTTTAATGAGGAAAAGCGCTGACGCAAAAGATCCGAGTTTACTTCCACCTCCTGGAAGTTTTGCGACGAGCCTTTTAAGGTTAGCGGCAAGGCGAATAAAAGTAGTATAAGCAGACTTTTTTTCATCGTTGTCCAATTTTACAGTTTTCTGTCTTTTACCTTTTTCATCGATGATACCTAATTTATAAGCATCCCAATCTTTCCAATCCATAGTCATCATGCGTATGAATCGAAAAGTGTATGTTAAATCTGCTGCTCTTTTTAGTATTCCCATTAAATCTTCCTTAAAACATCAACCGCATTAGGATCCATAGTTATTCCAGTATACTGTTCATTTTTAATATATTTTAAAAATATTAAAAATGCTTTAATAACTGGCCAATGCTTTTTTTCCAGTTTTAATTCTAAAATATTCAAAGCAGCTTCAATACCAAACATATTAAACACTACAACCAAGTGGTTTAATATAAGTCTTTCAGGCAATTCATCTGTTTCCAAATAACGATTCAATAATCTTTTAATATACTTAAATCTTTTTAAGTCTTCATAAAAATCATCGATGTCAGAAAACTTTGGATTCTTATAATGCTTTGCCGCGTATAAGAATAAATTTTTTTCAGTTAACTCTTTAAATACAATCATATAATTATATATTCAAATCTAAAGTACTTCTTTAAGCTCCTGAATTAAATCTGCCTTATTTTTTCTTCTATCAAGTTCAACGCCATTTTCACGTCCTATTGCTTCAAGTTCCATCTTTGTCATAGATCCTAACTCACTTGGAAGTGTATTATCTACAATAAGTTCTGCTGTAGCTTCTTCCATTGTCGTAGGAGATTCCTTTAGCATAGCGACTGTAGGTTTAACACCGTAAAATTCATCTATCTGATCACTTGTTATTTTCCTTGAAACTAATAATTCATTTGTTCTAGGATGTCTCCAACCAGATGGAGTGGGTACTGCGTCTCTTTGAAAGTTAGGTGGTGATATTGACATAATCATTTATTCCTTGTTGGTTACTTGGTTAACTGTATCTAATAAACTACTAGATATTTTCTTACCGAACATTCCATATTCTTCGGCTGTAATTATTTTTGCAGATGGATCTTTTATTGGTGTTGCACTAGGTTTTATATTAAGATCACCTTTGTTCTGATCACCTTTTCTCATCTTCTTTCCGGGTGCACTTTTCCTGATAGCATCTGCAGTATCTTTTGCAGCTTTCATACCATCAGCTTCAACACTCTTTAGTGTTTTCATCATGTCCATTGCACCTTTAGAAGACTTTTGTTTTTCATCATACTCTTCTGGTTTAGTTGCACTCTTATAATGAGCTGCTCTATCACCTTCGTATATTGACATTAACTTTTCTCTAAAAGTCGTACCTTCTGCTTTATAAGAATGTTGTCCATTAACGTGATCGTCAGAATGAGTCTTACCTTTTTTATGATAATTCAAATCACCTAATCCTGTTTTGTCATCAGAGTGATGATGTTGTAAGGCTTTATGTATTTGATGATCGCTTCCATGAAATGACATTGTTGAACCATCTTTATGATGCTTAACTGTAGCGCCTGTATTTTTATTAACATACTTTGCAAATTTCTTATTATCTGGACCATCACCTTCGTCATAACCATTTTTAATAGTCATAGACGCTTTATTAGTTTTACTATATTCTTCATCCATAGTACCTTCTTTTTGACCTGCAATTGCTTTACGACGCTTGTGAAGATACTCATCTGAACCGTCAGTATCACCGTCGTTATCAAGATCTTTATCTTTACGATCTTTGAATTTTTTCTTCGCGGCTTTTGGATCTACTTTATCCATACCGTCTCCATCATCGGATTTATCGTTAGATGCATCCTCTGTTTTAGCTTTCTCATGCATGCTCAGATAAGCCTGAGCCACACCCATAAGTTTTTTGTCTAATGACATTTGATTTCTCCTTTACATCCACATGTGGGCCACATAGGCTCCTACTGCTGCTACCATTGCAGCGTATACTACTTTATTTATAAGACTTACAGTTCGAGCGTTATCGTCAACAGCTTTCTGTATATCATCTAATTTAACAGATAATTTATTTAATCTTTCTCTTGTATTTTCGTGCTCATCTTGCAACGCCAATATTTTCTCTTCTGCTCTTGCTAAAGAAATCATAGCGTCTGCTAGCTTATCTATTTTCTGCTCTATACGATCAAGTCTAGTTGCGTTAGTTTGTGAGGATTCAAGGAGTTCAGATTTAGCCATCTTGTACTCCTGAACAATTTGTCTTATGAGCTCTTTGTCCATATATGTATTTATTCACTGTCAAATTATTAACATGTATAATAATTTGACACTTTAAAATGTCATTTTTTTGACAGTTCATTTATTCACCTTTCCAAATAGTCCATGCTCCATAAGCAATTGCAAGACCTGCTGCAATCTTAGCTAGTGGAGCTAAAAATAAAATCATAAGTCCTAGACCAATACACACCGCTCCGTCCACACTTGTTCTTTCTTTAATTCTTTCGTTTATCCAACCTTTGACCATTACCATTTCTCCTTGTCTGCCCAATACGCAGCTGACATCTTTCCTTTAGCGATGTTCTTGCCATGACGAGCTTTAAATGATTTACGTCTTGCTTTTTGTTTATCAGACTCACCTTTCTTTGGTGCACCTGCAGTAGTTACACCTTGTTGACCAAATCTTATAGTCTTTACTTTGTCTCCGTCCTTTGCTACAACAATGTGACTACTACTAGAATGACTTGGTGTTCGTTTGGCTTTATTAAATCCAGCAACTCCAGCTCTTTTAATTCTAGGATCTTTTTCTTCGATGAACTTTATAAAACTTAAAGTCATTTCTTTTTCTTTTTTTTATTATCAGGATGTCCTTTACCACCGTCTTTACGTGTAGCCCATACTGCTCTCTGCTGAGCCATAGATACATAACCTTCTTCTTTTTCGCCAGGTGTTACTTTCTTCATAAGCTTAACTGATTCTGGTGTGCCGTAATCATATGTGTATTCTTTAACATCTCTACCTTGTGATTTGTCCCTATAGGCTTTCTTAACTTTAGATACTTCTATTCTATCAACATCCTTTATCAATGAAGGTTGTTTAACGATTTTACGTAATTGTTTTTTAAGTTCACCACGAGTTTTAGCTTTCATATACAATGTAGGTAAACCATCAATTTCAACTTTAAAGTTTGTATCTTCTGTTTTAAGTTTATTTGCTACATGTTTTATAATGTGTGATTTGTTTTTTTCTTGATCACCTACCGCTCTTAAAATGTCAGATTTCTTTTGCATAGCTTTTGCGTCTTTACCCATGGTTCTAAACATTAAAGGTTTCTTCTTAGTGCTAGGACCTACTAATGCTCTTTGAACTCCAGCTTTAAACTTTTTTCTCATAGACAATTCTTTAACACTACGATTTTTTTGGCCAAACAACTTTATGCTGTTCCCCATTAATTTAGCTTCATCTAAATCTTTATGAAATCGAAAAAAGTCTTTCATTAGTATCTCCTAGAGCTTTTCTATTTTAAATGATGGCCCATCGGCATAAATACGAACACCTTTTTTATCTACATTCGGTAATACATATTCTGATACCCATTTGTCTGGATTAGGCCATTGACCCATAACGATCATTTCACCTTTTTTATATTTACCAGCTTTACGATCTTCTTGAAGCAGGTTTTCTTTAACTTCTTCTATTGCTCTTCTTAAGCTCATCGTTTCATACTCCCTATTTTTTTCTGAGTACCAAAATCCTTTGTATCAGATTTTGATATCATGCCTTTGATACCTGCACCTGGATCGGCTTTGCCTGTCCAACCATCTGCATACCCAACAGGAAGTTTTTTGATTTTACCGCCTTTAGCTTTAAATGCGTCTATTGCTCTTTGATGTGCTTTCTTTTCTGCATCAGACATTGCTTCTGTTTTTACACTTTCGTTATTTCGTAAACCACTGGCATTTTTACCTTTTTGCATAAGTCTTTTTGTAGCTCGATCAATACCGGTTATTCTTTGAGCAGCTTTTCTTTCAGGACCTTTTTTATATTCTTGATCTTTATGTTTACCACCTAATTTACTAATCGCGTCTTGTGTAGCATCTGCTCTACCTTTATCAAACACATCTCTTGACGCCTTCTTTATATATCCGCCAAGTGTGCTCTTTGATATTTCATTTACCTTAGATTCATTTTGTCTTCGAAGAACTGCAGCAACTTGAGGATGATTATGCAGACCAGGAGATATTTTGTTCATAGCCTTAACTGCACCA
>Ga0114997_10004294_pt1 | contig 11068 bp, 7 predicted proteins | sample ArcticOcean_MG_C_2_FD_87045 | JGI IMG/M metagenome (GOLD analysis project Ga0114997, IMG submission 87045) | Marine microbial communities from western Arctic Ocean - ArcticOcean_MG_CB4_136 | ecosystem: Environmental > Aquatic > Marine > Oceanic | place: Arctic Ocean: Canada Basin | collected... | reverse complement strand
TGCATAGATGAATGGGGTATATGAGTAGAGTGCCTAAGGTCAGAGTTGCCTGTTATTTGATTTGTCTTTATGGGGTTTATTAGTTTGCCTTAAACCCATTATGAGACAATCATATACTATACGGGTGGTTCCAAAGAACCACCCATGCAAAGATCCTAAATACGCACCCAAAGATTTTTAATATCTAAAGATTCGAATTTAGATTTATCCAAACTTACCAGAAGTAGATGCAATTACAAAGGCCGCATATGTAAGAACGAACCCAACAGAGAAGTGCGTAAGTCCTACAAGACGTGCTTGTACAATCGAAAGTGCTACTGGCTTATCGTTCCACTTTACAAAGTTTGCAAGTGGAGTACGTTCGTGTGCCCATACAAGTGTTTCAATAAGCTCTTGCCAATATCCACGCCATGAAATAAGGAACATGAACCCTGTAGCATAGATGAGGTGTCCAAAAAGGAACATCCACGCCCATACTGAAAGACTGTTCATCCCAAATGGGTTGTATCCATTAATAAGTTGTGATGAGTTAAGCCAAAGGTAATCACGAAGCCATCCCATAATATATGTTGATGATTCGTTAAACTGAGCAGAGTTACCTTGCCAAAGTGCAAGGTGCTTCCAGTGGAAGTAGAATACTGTCCATGAAACTGTGTTAAGTTCCCAGAATACTGCGAGGTAAAATGCATCCCATGCTGAGATATCACACGTTCCTCCACGTCCTGGTCCATCACAAGGGAAACTGTATCCGAAATCCTTCTTATCCGGCATAAGCTTTGATCCACGTGCATCAAGAGCTCCTTTTACAAGGATAAGTGTTGTAGTGTGAAGTCCAAGCGCAATTGCGTGGTGTACAAGGAAATCTCCCGGTCCAATTGGAAGGAAAAGAGAGTTACTTGAACTGTTAATTGCTTCAAGCCATCCTGGAAGCCAAATAGATTGACTTGCTAAGTTAGCTGGGTTTCCTTGTGATGCAAGAAGTACATCAAATCCGTAGATTGATTTACCTTGTGCGGCTTGAATGTATTGTGCAAATACTGGTTCAATAAGGATTTGCTTTTCTGGTGTTCCAAAAGCTTGCATTACGTCATTGTGTACGTAAAGACCAAGTGTGTGGAATCCAAGGAAAAGTGATACCCAACTAAGGTGTGAAATAATCGCTTCTTTATGCTCAAGCATACGTGCAAGCACGTTACCTTCATTTTGCTCAGGATCATAATCACGAATGAAGAAAATTGCTCCATGCGCAAATGCTCCACACATAATGAATCCAGCAATGTACTGGTGGTGTGCATAAAGTGCAGCTTGCGTTGTGAAATCTTGTGCAAGGAACGCATACGGCGGGAGCGAGTATGTGTGCTGTGCAGTAAGAGAACAAAGTACACCTACTGATGCAAGTGCAAGACCAAGTTGGAAATGGAGTGAGTTGTTTACAGTGTCAAAAAGACCTTTGTGTCCAGCTCCAAGGTTTCCTGCTGGTGGTGTGTGCGCTTCAAGAATTTCACGCATACTGTGTCCAATTCCGAAGTTTGTACGGTATTGGTGTCCTGCAAGAATGAATACTACCGCAATAGCGAGGTGGTGGTGTGCCATATCTGTTAACCAGAGACTTTCAGTCTGTGGGTGGAAACCACCTAAGAATGTAAGAATAGCTGTTCCAGCACCTTCAGGTGTCCCGAAGATGTGGTTTGCTGTATCTGGGTTTTGTGCATATACAGCCCATTGTCCACTAAAGAATGGAGCAAGACCTGCTGGGTGCGGTAATGTTGTAAGGAAGTTGTCCCAACGTACATGCTGTCCACGTGATTCTGGGATTGCAACGTGTACAAGGTGCCCAGTCCATGCAAGTGAACTTACACCAAAAAGTCCAGAAAGGTGGTGGTTAAGACGCGATTCTGCATTTTTAAACCATGAAAGTGCTGGTGCAAATGTTGGTTGAAGGTGTAACCATCCTGCGAAGAGGAAAAGCCCTGCAACAAAAAGAAGGAAAAGAGATCCGTTGTAAAGATCTCCATTTGTGCGCATTCCAATTGTGTACCACCATTGGTATACACCAGAGTATGCGATGTTTACAGGAGCACTTGCCCCACCACGTGTGAATGCTTCTACAGCTGGTTGTCCAAAGTGTGGATCCCAGATTGTGTGTGCGATTGGACGTACGTGAAGTGGATCTTCACCCCATTTCTCGAAGTTTCCTTGCCATGCTACATGGAAAAGGTTTCCCGATGTCCATAAGAAGATAATTGCAAGTTGTCCAAAGTGTGAAGCGAAGATCTTTTGGTAAAGCTTCTCTTCTGTCATACCATCATGCGTCTCGAAATCGTGTGCTGTCGCGATTCCAAACCAAAGACGACGCGTCGTCGGATCTTGTGCTAATCCTTGACTAAATTTAGGGAATTTAGTTGCCATAAGTTGTGTCCTCCGCAGGTTATCCGACTGCAATAATACGCGCTAAGAAGAATGACCATGTTGTTGCAATTCCACCTAAAAGGTAGTGAGCAACACCAACGGCACGTCCTTGTGTAATACTTAAAGCGCGTGGTTGAATAGCAGGCGCAACTTTAAGTTTGTTGTGCGCCCATACGATTGATTCAATAAGCTCCTGCCAGTATCCGCGTCCTGAGAATAAGAACATAAGGCTAAATGCCCAGATAAAGTGAGCTCCTAAGAAAATGAGTCCATATGCAGAGAGTGCTGATCCGTATGATTGAATAACTTGAGAAGATTGTGCCCAAAGGAAATCACGAAGCCAACCATTGATGGTATTGGCACTTTGTGCAAAGTTTCCACCAGTAATGTGTGAAACTCCGTTGTCAGTTACACTTCCCCATACATCAGATTGCATTTTCCAACTAAAGTGGAAAATTACAATAGAAATACTGTTGTACATCCAGAAAAGTCCAAGGAATACGTGGTCCCAAGCTGAAACCTGACATGTTCCTCCACGTCCTGGTCCATCACAAGGGAATCGGAATCCAAGGTTTGCCTTATCAGGGATAAGACGGGAACTACGTGCAAAAAGTACACCCTTAAGAAGGATAAGTACTGTTACATGAATTGTAAAAGCGTGAATGTGGTGTACCATGAAATCTGAAGTACCAAGTGAAATTGGCATCATCGCGATTTTTCCACCAACAGCCACGATATCACCACCCCAACTTGCACTTGTACTCGCACCAGCTGTTGGAGCTGTAAGCTCAGGTGCAAGTGCGTGTGTGTTTTGCACGAATTGTGCAAAAATTGGTTGAAGTTGAATTGCTGTATCCGAGAACATATCTTGCGGACGACCAAGCGCACTCATTGTATCATTGTGAATGTAAAGTCCGAAACTGTGGAAACCAAGGAAAATACATACCCAGTTAAGGTGTGAAATCATTGCATCACGGTGACGAAGTACACGGTCAAGAAGGTTATTGTAGTTGTTTGTTGGATCGTAATCACGAACCATGAAGATTGCTGCATGAGCAGCAGCCCCACAAATACAGAAACCACCAATCCACATATGGTGTGTAAAGAGTGAGAGTGAAGTACCGTAATCAGTTGCAAGATACGGGTAAGGTGGCATTGCGTACATGTGGTGCGCTACAATAATCGAGAGTGACCCGAAAAGTGCAAGGTTAATTGCAAGTTGTGCATGCCATGAAGTTGTAAGGATCTCGTAAAGACCTTTGTGCCCTTCACCAGTAAATGGTCCTTTGTGTGCTTCAAGGATTTCTTTCATACTGTGTCCAATACCCCAGTTTGTGCGGTACATGTGCCCAGCAATAATAAAGAGAACTCCAATTGCAAGGTGGTGGTGTGCTGTATCTGAAAGCCAAAGACCTCCAGTTACTGGGTTAAGTCCACCACGGAATGTAAGGAAGTCTGAATATTCTGTCCAGTTGAATGTCCAGAAAGGTGCAAGTCCTTGTGAGAAACTCGGGTAAAGCTCAGCCATAAGGTCACGGTTAAGCATAAACTCGTGTGGAAGTGGAATCTCTTTCGGATCTACTCCAGCATCAAGAAGTGTGTTTACTGGTAACGCAATGTGAATTTGGTGACCGGACCATGAAAGACTTCCAAGACCAAGAAGTCCTGCAAGGTGGTGGTTCATCATTGATTCAACGTTTTGGAACCATTCAAGTTTCGGTGCAGCCTTGTGGTAGTGCCACCATCCAGCAAAGAACATAAGTCCTGCCATGATGAGTGCCCCAATTGCTGTACTATAAAGTTGAAGTTCACTTGTGATACCGCTTCCGCGCCAAAGTTGGAAGAATCCAGAAGTAATTTGTACTCCTTGGAATCCACCACCTACATCACCATTAAGAATTTCTTGACCTACAATTGGCCAAACTACTTGTGCACTTGGTTTAATGTGTGTTGGATCACTTAACCAAGCTTCATAGTTTGAAAAACGTGCGCCGTGGAAGTACATTCCACTAAGCCAGATAAAGATTACACCAAGTTGGCCAAAGTGCGCACTAAAAACCTTGCGGGAAATATCCTCAAGATCTGTTGTATGACTGTCAAAGTCATGTGCATCGGCATGGAGATCCCATACCCATGTTGTTGTAGCAGGACCTTTTGCAAGTGTTCGTGAGAAGTGTCCGGGTTTACCCCATTTCTCAAACGAAGTTGGTACTGGGTCACGATCTACTACAATCTTGACTGCCTTTACCTCGCGTTCTGGTGGGCTAATTGTCATTAAAGTTTCCTCGTTATTTCATAAATTACTTTTCGAATAAAAAAGTAATGAGTGCGATTTACGGAAAGAATCGGTAAATAAAAGAATGCCGAAAAATTCACATAGAAAAGCAAGCCTACTTCAAAAAAACATTAAAAAATGTTGGAATGCAATGCAATGGTATTAAAGTATGGTAATTTAATTATGCCTTTATTTAAGGCATCTGTCACTGCCAAAGGGACAATTTCTTGACGTTGGGTATATATAGAATTATGTTTTAAAATAAAATGTATTGCCAAACCTTACAAAATAAGGCATTATAGTATCTATAATAGTGGGCCTGTAGTTCAATTGGTTAGAGCGCCGCCCTGTCACGGCGGAGGTTGCGGGTTCGAGTCCCGTCAGGCCCGAAAGAACTAAAAAAAACATAACAAATAGCGTGAAGCTTTTGCTTTTTTTTCCTATAATAAGAATGTCGCCTCTATACCTTATTTTTCGGTAAAATACTTCTTAAGGAGGAAACACATGGCTACATCTCTTTTACCTTCAATTTTAGTACCTCTTGTAGGTTTGGTTTTCCCTGCTGTAACAATGGCAGCTCTTTTTCTTTATATTGAGAAAGAAGAAATTAACTAACTTTATACTTTAGTATTGTACTTAAACTACCGTATTGTTTACGATTGAAATGTTCAGTATAAGTTCTTGGTACACCTAAATTATCTAAAAAAGATGTTCACGTTTCATACGTTTCCTTTTTTAGAGCAAATCTTTTTAAAGGCATTTTTAAAATTTTGCTACTTCGCTCTGAAATATCCTCAGATACTTGAATGCATCAACTTTAAATGTCTTAAATTAATCTCATTATTGCGGAGTCAAACATATGAATCTTGAATTAATTGGTCAACTTGTAAGCATTGCTTTTGTTGTTGGAGCAGGCCCTATTATCGTTGCAGCTGTTTATGCACGTGGTGGTAACCTTTAATTAGTTACAAATTTTGTACAAAAGTATCTGAGCTCGATTTCGAGAAAATTTGTCTTTTGTATACTAACCCCCTTTTTTTTAACAAGTATGCCTTTATCTGATACACAAGTTTTTGTTGCTCTTTTTGTTGCACTTATTACAGGTATTCTTTCAGTACGTCTTGGAGTACAACTCTATAAGTAAACTGAAAATTTTTTAAGTGGTGTGAAACCTTTACCAACATGTTTTTACATGGTTGGTTAGCGTTTCACACAATGCCGTTTGAATCAAAAAATATAATTGTTTAAATAGAGTACATTTGCTATTCTACTAAATAGAACATATCGGAGTGTAGCGCAGTTTGGTAGCGTACGTCGTTTGGGACGATGTGGTCGCAGGTTCGAATCCTGTCACTCCGAACCGTCTTAAAAAGTTAATAAAGAAGCATATTGACGATGCGTCCTTAGTTCAGTTGGTAGAACGCAGGTCTCCAAAACCTGATGTCGTAGGTTCGAGTCCTACAGGGCGTGAAATGATTTTCATGAAGCAAAGCCTTGTTTCATAATATACACAATGGTACACTAAGGGTGGAGAGATGACTGAGTGGCCGAAAGTACTTCATTGCTAATGAAGCGTACGAGTAATCGTACCAGGGGTTCGAATCCCCTTCTCTCCGAAATTTTAAAAGACATTTATAATTCTTTAAAGGAATATCTTGACGATAGTACCGTCTTTTCAGTATCCTATAAGTATACAATAAGAAAATAAGATAAAATTCTTCTCTTTTCTTGTACCTATAGATATTCAATACGTACTTCCCAAACGAAGTAATGAATGCCATTAATCATATATCTTCGTCGAGTGAAAACGAAGGTTAACATTTTTCTAGCTTATGACTCGAGTAAAACGTGGAACAGTTGCCCGTAAACGCCGCAACAAAATTTTAGAGCTCAACCGAGGTTTCCGTGGGTCTCACTCTACTTTATTCCGTACTGCAAACCAGCGTAGTTTAAAGGCACTTTCATCATCATATAGTGATCGACGAAAGAAAAAACGCCAATACCGTCGCCTTTGGATTCGACGTATTAATGCAGGATCACGACCAGCGGGTCTTTCATATAGTCGTTTTATGCATGCATTAAAAACAAGCCGTGTGTTATTAAACCGTAAAATGCTTTCACAACTTGTGATTTTACATCCAACGAGTTTTAATACACTTACAACAACTGTAAAAGGAAACTAAGTTTTTTTAGAGTAAGCTCTTGTAAGAGGGCTTGCATCTAGGCCTTATTTTTGGTATTGTATTATTATGGAGAGGTGTCAGAGTGGTTTAATGTATTGGTCTTGAAAACCAATGTAGCGTAAGTTACCGTGGGTTCAAATCCCACCCTCTCCGAAAAAAAAGATTATAAATAATCGGTTCAAATTTTGATTTGTGTGCGAATATCAGATATAATAAAAATGCTAGTTCATCTTTTAATTTGATCTGATTGGAGATTTTCTTATGCCTCAACTTTTCATTCTTGGACGTTTACCAGAAGCGTACGCTCCATTTGACCCGCTCGTGGACGTACTCCCGATTATTCCCGTTCTTTTCTTACTTCTTGCTTTTGTTTGGCAAGCTTCCGTAAGTTTCCGTTAATTGCCAAAAGTAACACTTAAAGTGTTCTTTTATTTACCTCGCTCATTGGAGAAAGTAAAACAATATGCTTACGTTAAAAATTCTTGTTTACACAGTAGTTATCTTCTTCATTTCACTTTTCGTATTTGGGTTCCTTTCAAATGACCCAGGACGTAACCCGAATACGAAAGATTTTGAATAAACTCGTATTAAGTGTATACCAAGGTATACACTTATTTTTGTCTCTTCTACCATTCCGTAATGGTAGTATCCAAACACCCGTATTTACGTGATTCATTCAATTCTGAATACAATCCAAATACACTCTCTTTGTTAGGAGGATACCATGAAGGATCTTACAATTTATCTTTCAACAGCTCCTGTACTTGCTACACTTTGGTTTAGCTTTCTTGCAGGTCTCTTGATTGAATTAAACCGTTTTTTCCCAGATGCTCTTACATTTACGTTATTTTAATTAATAACGTCATGTAATCTTTTTGGGCTTTGTACAAATTTTGCTTTTATTTTATCGAAAATCGTAAAATAAAAGCAGAGTGATTCTAATAATCGATATAGAGAGTATGACAAGTTCTAAGAAACAAGCTTGACATTTCTGCGAGAAAATTGTATTTTACTATATACAAAACGCCGGGATAGCTCAGTCGGTAGAGCAGAGGACTGAAAATCCTTGTGTCACCAGTTCAAATCTGGTTCCTGGCAAACAAAAATACAAAACATGTGCATCAATCGTCTGTCAGAGAAATCAAATCTGTGTACAATAATTAAGAAAAGTGTTCCAGTATAGTAGAAATACAGCACATTTATACGAGTAGATTTAGAGATTATGGATTCGTGTTCTTCGTAAAGAAAAAAATTATGTCACCGCAAACTCAAACAATGACTCAGTCTGGATTCAAGGCTGGAGTTAAAGATTACCGTTTAACTTACTACACGCCTGATTACCAAGTACAAGCAACTGATATTCTTGCAGCATTCCGTATGACACCACAACCAGGTGTACCTTGTGAGGAGTGTGGAGCAGCGGTAGCAGCTGAGTCATCAACTGGTACATGGACAACTGTATGGACTGATGGTCTTACTCAGCTTGACCGTTACAAAGGTCGTTGTTACGACCTTGAGCCAGTTCCAGGTGAAGATAACCAGTACATCGCGTACATTGCTTACCCAATCGATTTATTTGAGGAAGGTTCAGTAACGAACCTTTTCACATCTATTGTAGGTAACGTATTTGGTTTTAAAGCACTTCGTGCACTTCGTTTAGAAGATTTACGTATTCCAGTAGCTTACTGTAAGACTTTCCAAGGTGCTCCACACGGAATCCAGGTTGAGCGTGATAAGTTAAACAAGTACGGGCGTGGTCTCCTTGGATGTACTATTAAGCCTAAGCTTGGACTTTCTGCTAAGAACTACGGTCGTGCAGTATACGAGTGTCTTCGTGGTGGTCTTGACTTCACTAAGGATGATGAGAACGTAAACTCTCAGCCGTTCATGCGTTGGCGTGACCGTTTCCTTTTCGTAGCTGAAGCTATCTACAAGGCTCAAGCAGAAACAGGAGAAATTAAGGGACACTACCTTAACTGTACTGCTGGACACAACGATGAGATGATCAAGCGTGCTATTTGTGCTAAAGAATTAGGACTTCCTATTGTAATGCATGACTACATTACTGGTGGTTTCACTGCAAACACTTCACTTTCAATGTACTGTCGTGACCACGGACTCCTCCTCCACATTCACCGTGCAATGCACGCAGTAATTGACCGTCAGCGTAACCACGGTATTCACTTCCGTGTACTTGCTAAGGCTCTTCGTCTCTCTGGAGGTGACCACCTTCACTCAGGAACTGTAGTAGGTAAGCTTGAAGGTGAGCGTAACGTAACTCTTGGTTTCGTTGACCTTATGCGTGACCCAATCGTTGAGAAGGATCGTGACCGTGGAGTTTACTTCACTCAGAACTGGGGATCTCTCCCTGGTGTAATGCCAGTAGCTTCTGGTGGTATTCACGTATGGCACATGCCAGCTCTCGTAGAGATCTTTGGTGATGACGCATGTTTACAATTTGGTGGTGGTACTCTTGGACACCCATGGGGTAACGCTCCAGGTGCATCTGCTAACCGTGTAGCTCTTGAGGCTTGTACTCAGGCTCGTAACGAAGGTCGCGACCTCGCTCGTGAGGGTGGAGATGTTATCCGTGCCGCTTGTAAGTGGTCTCCTGAACTTGCAGCAGCATGTGAAGTATGGAAAGAGATTAAGTTCGAATTCGATACTGTAGATACTCTCTAATCAGTAACCTTTTGTATAAGAATTTAATTTCTTATATTTAAGTTTTTGTGCCCTAGTACTTAAGTACTAGGGCACCTATTCCAATGCGAATAGACTATTTATATATTACCGAGGTATCATATCATGGTTGAAACACTTCTTTCTGGAATTGTTCTTGGACTTATCCCGGTTACTCTTTCTGGGCTCTTCGTGACAGCCTACCTTCAGTACCGTCGTGGAGATCAATTAAACCTTTAGGTTTATTGCTTTTCAATATAAGCATTCCATGCGCCACGTGCGGGGCGAATCGCAATGGTTGCTGTGGCAGCTTATACAAGGAACGCCCCATGCCACTGGCCACTCTTTTTTCTATAATGTATAAAGATTTCTTACATACACTCTTTTTTTATTTGAAGTATTCTCTTTTAAGTTATAAGATATGAACCCGTGATTAATTCACGGGTTCAGTTGATTCATGTATTAAAAATTCATTTCTGAAAGTTGTACTTTCTCGAATTGCTTCTTCTTAAGAACAAGGAATACTTGTGCAATAAGAACAAAACCAAGGAAAATAATAAGACCTTGAAGACGGGCTGGGTTCTGGAGTACAATTTCTGTTTCCCCTTGTCCGAAACCACCTACGTTTGGATTATTAGTTAATGGTTGATCTGCCTGTACTGATTGTCCTGCTGATACAAGAATATCAGGACCAGCTGGAATAGCTGTTGTCGACTTATCTCCAGTTGCTGATGTAATAATAACATCTACACCTTTATCCGTTGTGTTCACAGCAGTTACTGTACCAGTTGCTGGTGAATTGTATACAGTATTGTTACTCTTTGTTCCATCTGGATATACTTGCCCACGCCCACGGTTACCACCAAGGTAAATTGGATATGTAAGGTAGTTTACATCTTTAGACTTTGATGGATCTGGAGCAAGGATTGGGAAAACCATTTCACTATACTTCTTACCAGGAACTGGACCAACGATAATAATATTCTTTTTATCTTCACTGTATGGTTGGAAATAAAGTTTTCCAACTTTTTCTTGAAGTTCTGCAGACATACGCTCAGGTGGTGCAATTTGGAATCCTTCTGGAAGGATAAGAACAGCTCCAACATTTAATGGACCTTTTTTCCCGTTACCGAGAACTTGCTTTACTTGTTGATCATATGGAATCTTTACTACAGCTTCAAATACTGTATCTGGAAGTACAGCTTGAGGTACTTCGATATCTACTGGTTTTTGCGCAAGGTGACAGTTTGCACATACAATACGACCAGTTGCTTCACGAGGATTTTCATACCCATTTTGAGCATATACTGGGTAAGCATTTGCTGATCCTGTGAATGTGAGCATAAAAGCTGCTGCTACAGTCACAAAAAAATTTTTGTTATTCATAATAAACTCTAATGAAAAAATAATCTGAAATTTCCTTTTTACTGGGGCAGAAGGACTCGAACCTCCGGATAACGGAGCCAAAAACCGTCGCCTTACCACTTGGCTATGCCCCAAACTACAGTATATTATGATGGGC
>Ga0114997_10004292_pt1 | contig 11071 bp, 12 predicted proteins | sample ArcticOcean_MG_C_2_FD_87045 | JGI IMG/M metagenome (GOLD analysis project Ga0114997, IMG submission 87045) | Marine microbial communities from western Arctic Ocean - ArcticOcean_MG_CB4_136 | ecosystem: Environmental > Aquatic > Marine > Oceanic | place: Arctic Ocean: Canada Basin | collected... | reverse complement strand
TCATCCAACTCAAAAACCCCTAGAGCTCTGTGAGAAACTCCTAAAGTCATGTAAACAAGATCCAGAGAAGGGGTTTGTACTTATTCCATTCGCGGGGTCTGGGAGTGAATGTGTAGCTGCCAATAAGCTTGGTCTACCATTTATTGGTGTTGAGATTAATGAAGAATATGTAAAACTCATAAATACGAGACTTCAAAATCAAGGTAACTTGAGCTGTACATCTTCTAATGAAATTGTAGAGGATGGTAACCAATTAAACAAGTAGTAATGAATACTAGAACTTCCCAAAAGAAACTTCTGCTTCTCTAGATTTGGTATAGATTGACCAATGTCTAAAGTAGTAAACAAATCATAACCCAAGTTCTTTGCGATGATGAATGCATCATTGTAAACATCTCCAACTATATAGAATGAATATGCCTGATAAATAGTAGATGTACCATCTTTCCGCTCATTTGGTATATCATAGAATGAAATGAATGTATCATCCGAATCATTTATATATGAATTGGCTGGAAGTATCCAATGTTTTACCCATTCGTTATCAATGACTGGAGCAACCTTGAATTGTTTGAAGTGATTTTGTAATATCTTGGTAACCCTCGGAATATCTTTTATTTCCATTTTTCTAAATTGAGATGTACCACGAACTTCTAGATACTTCTGTTTAGTTTTATTTGTAACTTTATAGAATCCAGCATCTGAAAGTTTTTTTACGTTGAGGATACGATGCCAATATGTTGATTTCACGAGGGGTGTTGGTATTTTAGTCACAGCAGTGTATACCGCCTGCCACACACCTTTTGTATTAGCGATTCGTTTCATCTCACCTATCAACAGTGGTGCAAAACCCATAGTTCTGAAATCATCGTGGACACAAAGGAAATTAATTTGAACCATGTTTAGTATGTCTTCACATACACGTATTTTATTTGGAACACTAGAGATAAATCCGATAAGTTCTTGAGTCTCATCATGAACAATACCCCTATTTTCATAACCTTGTGACTCAGCTGCCCACTTTAAAGTTTCAAGAGAATACCTGAGAATATTACTCTCACTCGCCAAATAATAATGAGTAAGAAGTGGGTGGGCTTCTTCAACGGAACACACTTTCCATGAAAATCCATCGGGAAGCTTTATGGGTTCTGTCACAATCTTCTTATCCTTTTCAATCTCTCGCCCCTTTTCGTAGTTGACACCTTCTTGTGGAACCGGTTGTTTATCCCAAAAAGTTCTCATTATTATTCAATAGTATATCCCTTTTAAGTTGGCTTAAAGTTTTAGAGAGTATACAGTATATAAGATGTCTCTTGAACAGGATTACACTACCGTCCCGGGACAGCTCTATGCGTGCCTTTCCGTCGTAGGCCCTGAGGCTCCCCAAAAGAATGATAAGTTTGGTATTAAGATTCGTGGGACTTTTGCTTCTCGTGATGAGGCTGCTAACCACGCGAAGCGTCTCCAAAAGGAGGATTCTACCTTTGATATCTACGTTGTTGATATGTACAAATGGCTCCTCATTCCACCTGATCCATCAAAGATTGAGGATGTTCATTACACTAACGAGAAGCTTGAAGAGATTATGACGGGTTATAGGGATAACCAACAGGAGGCTACTCGTATGTTCAATGATCGTAAGAGGGATATGATGGATTCTAAGAGTTTCCTCAAACCGGGTGATGAGAACTCTAAGTTTTATACTAAACCAGATGAAGCACCTCTCAGCCATCCAGCTGATATCATTGAGCGTCTCAAGAAGGAGAAGCCCGATTCCCAGATGGAAGATCTCGTCAAGGAAGCTGATGAGATTGTCGCGAAGGAGGTTGAAGAGCGACGTAAGAAGCACGAGGCTGCAGCTGAGGCTTCTACGAGTGGTACCATCAAGGAGTCTGAGGAGGAGGGCGAACCCGAGGTTTCTTCTGCATAATTAAAAAAATATCCACATACAGTAAACAAAATGTGGAAAATAGTTGTTACTATCATTTTGACGAGTATATTCTTCGTTTTGTTTTTTGAACCGTATTTAAAATTTAATATTGATTTCAATTCAAAAAACAAAGTGAGTACAGCAAAGGGTTTTATAGAAGATACTAGGGATGCATTCATAATGCCGAGATACCCCACACAGGTCATAGATCGTGATATAACGGGTGAATTACAACCCGTCTATGGTGATATTGGGTCATTTGAACCATACTCAAGTGTTTCTGATGACCAATGGTTATATGGATTCCCTCATGAGAGTGGTAAAATAGAAGTTCCAGATGAAACGAGAGAACAAAAATTACAGAGACGTTTAAACGAGATTAAGCGTACTTAAGAATAACGGGTTGCATGGTTTTTCCCATAAAAAAGCCCAATAAGAACACGGCAAAGGCTATGATCCAAGTAGACTTGTCAACGTTAGATAAAAAATCGTTATTACCCGGTTGTTGTTGTTGATGATACATCATTTCCGAAGGATGAACATAGTATGATTGGTCATGGACCATTGTATCATTTATAGGTGTACTATCTTCATGTTTCTCTTCATTCTTATTAAGTGGATCCATAGTTGGATCATAATCAATTGGATTTCCTATATCAGTCTCCATTTTTTATATAGACATTGTTTTTTTTAAGTGTCTTCTTCCTCACTTTCCTCATCGTCATCTACGATGAAGTCTTTGAGACTCTCATCATCATCATCATCTTCCTCACTGTCATCATCGGAATACAGTTCATCTTCTGTATCAAGGTCGGACCCCAAATCAGAGTCATGCTCTTCTAATGTATAGTCATCCTCTAAAACAGTCTCTTCTGGTGTATAAAGTTTAGGTTTCTTTATGTCTCTACCATTACGTGACCGTGTTTGTACCATTACATACATAAAGAATCCTGCTTTTTAAGTATCTTTTGATGAAACTCTATATCTGTATGTAAGGTGAGTTCTTCTAGGGTGTCGGTTTGAGTGCCTGTTTGACACTACCACTCAACTCGTGGGTTCTTGCCATACTCTTCTTACAAACTGGACATTTTTGAGTTATCTTGGTTCCTTTTATGACATATGACATCGTGCATCCCTCGTGGTCACCTTTAATAGTTTCACAATACGTGGCAGTCGTTAAAACCGATAACGCGTTTTGTTGTCTCGTGATACTCACGACACGTGTGTCTTCTGGACATTTCATACACCTGTGCATAAATGACTCCAATGGTTTCTTCACATCGGTTTGTTTGATTTGAGGCTTTTCTTCAAACTTTTTAATTTCGGGACACTTCTTGAGGTCTTCCTTTTTTGGGTACAATTTTTCAACTATTTTGGGGGGTAGTTGGTGTTTACGACCATAGAAGTCTTTACAAAAACCATCCCTCCTACCCCTAATAGTCTCACATCTACAGAAACATTTTTGAGCAATCACGGAACCACTGATATGAAACCATACGTGGTTTGAACTATGAGGTCTCTTTAGGTTTTCACAGTATTTGGAATTGGTTGAAATGAGGTACGTCTCCTTATGTTTGAATATCTTTGTCACCACCGATATACACTGCCCCTCTATATTCTTCTGGATGAATTCCTCTATATGACCCCTGAGTTCATCGTTTTGAACCTCATCCTTTGTCTGTGTATCTGTAAATGTACCCTCCTTGATAACTTTAGAAGGGGGTTCCACAGTTATGTGTTGAGGCTCATTTGTTCGTACAGCGGACATCTTGAGGATATCAATATTCGGTTGCTGATCAATCTTGAGAAGGGTACTCAAAGGTCCATGTTTATACATGAAAACGGGGAGATAAGCAACCTGAACGATTTTACCCGTACCACCACACTCTTCGCAACCCTTACCACCACATAGTTGATGCTTAGCCATCTTGTGGGACCATGGCATACGAAATCCACTCCCCTTTGACTTTCGCCTAATGTCACCGTACACTGCCAAATCCACAATCTCATTCCAATCCATTGCACCTTTCGCCTTTGAGAGTGCCACTAATATATGTTCTCTCAACGCCAAAGCTGAACCCTGATCAACGACATACCCTGGCCAGTTGAGGTGTACACCAGATTTTACGAGGGTGCCAGCCTTTTTTGGTGGTGAAATAGAAATGAGACACTCTTTACCACCGTGGCGTTTTACTTTGTCGCAGATGACTTTACATATATCTTGAATCTCCTCCAGGGTTAGGGCTCTCTCATCCTTATAGTCAATGTCAACGAAGAAATTGTACGTCTCCGTCTTCTGTTCCACGACGTAGAGTTTCTCACCCTTCTTGACAGCTTCTATGTACTTTTCATAGAAGTCATTCAATTTATCGAATGGCACGGAAAGGACACCTCCGTCCATGAGCACATGCGATAGATTGGTTGCATTGTTAAAATTATTTTGACTGCACCACTTTTTAAACATACCTTGTTATTGCGTCTCTTCTCTAAACCATCTCACACAAGATACATCTTGGTACTCCTGGTTTTGAGAGAGTTCTTTTTTTAGAGTTAAAAGTTCATATACAGTTTTACCTTCATTCTCCTTCGTCCACCATTCAACCTCTTCATCACAGAGACCTCTATTCTTTCTAAGGAGATCCCCAATTTGCATCAAAATGTAAGCTTTAGACTTCATCCTATTTTATAGAGAATGTTTTTCTATTTAAGGAACTCACACATGAATAAAATTGTGGATTTTTCACTACATTTTCAATTATAAGATCCCACCGTTTACGTGAATTAAACTCCTCGAGTGTATCAAAACTCATGTAATCATTTTCATCGTATGTTTTTTTTATAGGTAATTTTTGAATTTTCCTTAAATTCATCTTCTGCTTCTCATCGTAAAACTTCTTAACTAGAGAATGTTGTTGATTTTTGTTATAATCCACAAAGAATACAAAAACATTGTATTCCAAATCCACCGTAGGACTCTCCTTCACTGTAAATCTAAATTCAGTGTATTCCCCACTCTTTAGTGAGACCACACCACGAGTCTCCTCCTCTAATTCCCTAAGGGCACACCTAATTGGGTTGAAAATCTCCCTTCTCCTGCATCCTCCTGTGACAAATATCCAATCCTTAAATCTTCGATCCCTAACCGTTAGGAATCGGGGTTTTTCGTCAACAAAACTGACGGGTATAGCTATAGCTTTGTATTTTTTCATTGCGCATTCGCAAGTTATAATATCCGGATATGTTTATTCCTCCTTCTTTTCTTCAGTAGTCTCTGGTTCCTCGGTAGCATCAACTTGAGGCGCGGGACTGGGTATGGGCACTGGGGCACTCATCTTTTGGATAAGTTGGGCTGAGAAGTTCTTGAGGTTATCAACATCCTGCTTAGCCTTGTTCATCTCCCTAAAGAGGAAGATAACTCCAGCGATGGCCACAATAGTAGCCACCATCATGAGAGTTTCACGGTCCATTTGAATCATTATACATTAAATAGAGGTCTTCTTTTTAAGTAATTACACCCATTTGTGTCCTTCCTGTATTTGGACATTCATAGGGGCTCTGGGCAAATTGAACGGATTGGTAATGCGCATCCTCACAAGACTTCTGAGTCGGCGCTGTAGGCTGACCAACAAACTTCTCGAGTGTCCTGGATTTAGGATCATACGTCAATACAAATACGATAGCGATGAGGAAAATGAGTTTCCACATGTGTGTTATTATTTAGTTAGAATATAAAAGTCCACCCATACCATTTTCAATGCGGAGGACGTTGTAGTTGACCGCGTAGATGTCATCATCAGAATCCATGCGATCGTTCACGATCCGTGCAGAATCAAGGCGTGAGAAGTTGAGGGTACCTGTGGGCTGAATCTTACCAGTCTCAAGGCAGAATGGGTACACGAAGAGTTTCTCAACAGTGGGAGAAGCGACCGCGGAACCGGAGTGTGTGGTGTGGTAGTAGAGAGGTACAGTGTTGAAGTTTGGGTTGGCGAACTTGTAGTCAGCAACGTCAGTACCGTTGATCTGAAGCTTAAGCTTGTTATCATAGGTACCATCGTCCTTGAGGATGTTCACACCAGAGGCGTTAGCAGCCGCGAGGTACTTGATGGGATGGTTGAAGTTGAGCTCCTGGATCTTGACGCGAGAGGCTGTGGCCTTCTGCACCTGGGTGATGATCATGTTTTGGGGAGTAGAGGCGAAGTAATCACGCTCATTGGTGTCAAGAAACGCGTAGTTCGCGTAGATATCCCACTTGAAGCTGTTATCAGCGGCGGCGGCACCCCAAGTGATGCGAAGCTCCACATCGTGGTACTGGAGGGCAATGAGAGGAAGGGCAGTCTGCCAGTTCTCACAGAAAGCGAACCTGAGAGGGTAGAAGCTCTCGTTGACTGCACCACCGTAGAGACCACCCGCGACCGACTTGGAGGTGGTGGTGGCCGAAAGGGTGGGGGCGATGAGGGTGGAGTAGGTAGAGTCCTGCTCATCAATCACCTGACCACCAATTAGTAATTCGACCTTGGAAATCATCGTAGTCCAATCCGCCACGGCTTGGGTTTTGAGACCATTGTTAGGAACAAAGTAGACATAGTTGAGAAGGTCACCCTTGCGCTCGAAGCGCACTGTGGACATACCACCGTTAGACACGTTACCCTGGATCACCTGACGTTCCACGGTCTGGGAGAAGTTTGTGTGACGCTTGTAGGTAGATCGAAAAAAACTAATCTCAGGTGAGCCGACGAGGTGCGCATCCTGAGCACCGACAGCGACAAGTTGGGCAATACCACCAGACATTTTATATTATATGGAGAGTTTATTTTTAAGCTTGGACATCCTACAAATCTGGGTTGAGATTTGTAGGAAGTTTAGTTTTTTTCAGGCTTTGTACTCAGCCGCAGTGATATGTGCAACCCACAAACGATGCCTTGTGCACCGCGTTTGCTTCATCAGTTTGAGTTCCATCAGAAGTGAGATATCTAATTTCATACATGGTTTCAGTAGCACCATCTGGGTCATTTTCCCATTGGATCTCACCATACTCATCGAGGACATTTACTTCCTCAGACCATACTTCTTGCTCGAAATCTTCCTCTTCCCGCTTTTGGTTTCTCACCATCTTCTCTTTATACAGTGTTCGTGTTTGTGATTCGTATTGCGTTTTACCGTATTCATTTAGATCGTTATATTGAGATTGAGTCACCTCATCAAGCAAATTGGAATTAGAAGTGGTATAATATGTCTCTATTTCTGTAATACGAGAGTCCTCGTCCAGGGTTTGATAAAATTCCTCGCTGCAGTCCCGTGTGTATCTTCTAACCCAGTAAGTTACATCTCCCATTTCTGTCACAACTCGTTTAATTGGTTGCGTTGGTGGGTTAAAGTCACAGTCCATGGTGGTTTTTGCCACAGTATAATTATGAAGAATGTCATCATCTTGTTTCATACCGTATCCACCCACGTTAGAGGTTGTTATATAATCACCTGATTCTAAATTTCCATTTATGTCACATACCCAAACAGAACCTTCACCCACAGAATTAATAAAAACTCTAGTGTCACCCAGTTTTTTATCAAAGACTGATACGAAATTACCCACACCATATTCTCTATTACCATTTGGATCTTCGGCATCTGAAACTACACCAAAACAGGTTTTATCATAAGCCACATTTGACAACGAAACGAGGGGAAGAGATTCGTTAATTGTTATAGCCCTCTTTCCCGTAATAAGTTCGGTATTTGATTGTGACATGTCATAGTATGTATTCTTATTAGCGGATACAACCATACCCTTATGATTCGTAGCGTCCTGGCATTTTACGTCATATACGAAACATCTATGCTGTCCGGTGAAATTCATTAGGTTGACGCGATCGTGGCGGATATAACCCTTGGTAGCACCATTAAAGTCAACATCTAGGTAGCTGTTACTGTAGTGCCTAAACCTCCAACTGTTGTTGTATCTCTGTAAGTAAATCATCGGCATAGCACTACTGAAAGAGGTTGTTATTATAGGAGTCGCGGCATGGTTTCGTGAGATTTCTATGGCTCCGGCAGAATATACCCGAAGGAATGTCCTATCGTCTCCACCCCCACCTGGCCACACCTGGATTCGTGCCTCGTTGGTATCCAAATACAGATGTGTATTACCACTAAGTCTACTCGCCACTTTGAGAGTACTAATTTGAGTTTCAACATATAGCACATTATTCGTGTTGTTGTACGACAAAGCAGAATCCTCGTAGAGTCTCTTGTAACCTGCGGTACTAGTTTGTGTAAAGGTCAGATAGCAAGACGTATCACCCGTATTATCATCTGAGATGTAGGGTTCCACGGTTATACCATCACTCCCGTTAAATGAGACACCGTTAATAGCTCTGGCGGTCGTCAATGTGGCAGCTGAACTGGCTGTGGAGGCGTTACCCACTAACGCCCCAACAAATGTAGTGGTAGTAAGTTTATTATTTGTGTTATCGTACGACAAACCAGCATCCTCGTAGAGTCTTTTGTAACCCGCGTCACTAGTGTTTGTAAATGTGAGGTAGCACGTGTTGTCACCCGTATCATACGATGAGATGTAGGGTTCTACAGTTATAGCAGCACTCCCGTTAAAATCCACCCCGTTAATAGCTCTGTTGGTCGTCAATGTGGCAGCTGAACTGGCGGTGGAGGCGTTACCCACTAATGCCCCAGCAAATGTAGTGGTGGTCATTTTCTGAGAATAAGGGTTATAATAAAGACCATTATCTACATTCATATCTAAATTTCCCGTGACAGTATCAACGAATGGTATATATCTATTCGCATTAGTGGTATAATCTTGATTTATTGTGACTGTAGAAGCAGCAGTAGCAAGACTCGCAGTACCAGTAACTGCCCCAGTAAGTGGCCCAGCAAATGCTGTAGCGGTAACAGTCCCCGCAACATCTAGGGCTGTCGTGGGGCTCGCCTTCCCGATGCCGACGTTGCCATTTTGTTCAATGTTCAAAAAATTACCACCCTGTGATCCCTCCACACGAAATATCGGGTATCCGTTCGCTTTATTTTCTAAAAATTCATACGCTTTAAAGTTAAATATCGGGGTTGTGCTAAAATCAATATTCTTCATTTTAAATGTAGAATGATAGCCGTTATTATCAATTCTCTCACTTCTTAATTCGACACCTAATCCAGCACTATTTCCTGTAGTACGGGCGTTGAAACCCGCAGTGGGATCATTCGTACCGATACCGACTATGCCCTGAAATGTGTTGATATTCGTCATGGACAACTTGTTATTATAACCCCACAATTTTTTTAGCAGTCTGGGACGCTCCTAAAAAAATTGATGTTTTGAGGTTCTGTGCACCAGACGCTCCAGTCGAAAAGATAATAGATCGATAAGTGTTTGTTGCGTCTGCAGCCAGAGCAACCTTATATATACCCTCTGTAGAAGTTACAGAACCTGTAATCTGCAAACCACCAGCGATCTCAACATCTCCTGGAAAGACCTGGACGTTCGTCTGTGCCATTTATAAGTTAATATTTTACGAATCTAATAGTTAAATATTATTTCATCCGAACCACCTTCTGTGAATTTTACCACTCTACCATTTGTATGTGATGAGAGATATTCAACAAATATATCGTAATATCCAGCACCCACGATAGCCTCATTAGCCTTAAACGTCACTGTAGTTCCATTGGATGTTACCACAGTATCCCATGGTGCTCCACTCTGGCCAATTATGGTTGTACTACCTAACGTTATAGTTCCCGGTGTACCACCAGTAATGTGACCACCACAACAATCCTGTGAAAAACTACTTACTGTAGCTGTAGCTTCAACTAAAGTTGCGTATATTTTTGCCTGAAATACATGGTTTGAGAAAACGACACTAAACGTCGCGTTAGCTATTGAAGCATTAGTTGGTAAAGTTCCAGTGTGAGAATATGTCTTCCTACAAGTACCCGCCCTATTTGTAATAAGACCACCGTGTGTGTATACATTGGAGGCGTGTACATTTGTTTGTGTACTTATACCACCAGCAACCTTTAGGGAGCCTGTTGTAGTTGTGACGGCTTGAGTTGTATCCGTTACGATAACGCTTCCGGATGACATATCCGCCGCGAAGACGGTCTTAGCAACCCCAATGCCACCCACAACCTGTAAGGCACCCTGGTTCGTAGCACCAGCATCTGTAGTATTCCAAACCTTGGTAACACCACCAACATTTAGGTTTTCTTCTATGCCCACACCACCTATTGTAACAATTAAAGCACCGGTGTCTTTAGTTGTAGATGTAGTATTATCAGTTACTGTGACACTACCGGATGACACATCCGCTGCAAATACAGTCTTGGCAACACCGATGCCACCCACAACCTGTAAGGCACCTTGGTTCGTAGCACCAGCATCTGTAGTATCAGTTACTGTGACACTACCGGATGACACATCCGCCGCAAAGACAGTCTTGGCAACACCGAGGCCACCAACAACCTGTAAGGCACCTTGGTTCGTAGCACCAGCATCTGTAGTATTCCAAACCTTGGTAACACCACCAACATTCAGGTTTTCTTCTATGCCCACACCACCATCGGTTATTATGAGAGCACCAGTGTCTTTAGTTGTAGATGTAGCAGTATCAGTAACTGTGACACTTCCAGATGACACATCCGCCGCGAATACAGTCTTGGCAACACCGAGGCCACCCACAACCTGTAAGGCACCTTGGTTCGTAGCACCAGCATCTGTAGTATTCCAAACCTTGGTAACACCACCAACATTTAGGTTTTCTTCTATACCCACACCACCCGTTGTAACAATTAAAGCACCAGTGTCTTTAGTTGTAGATGTAGCAGTATCAGTTACTGTGACACTATCAGCCTCTACATTCTCAAGATTGGCATCAGTTGCATAAATGTCTCCCGATATACCTACACCACCAGTCACTTGGAGGGCACCTGTCGTCTTTGAAGTGGCTGTAGCTATACCAGTAATGAGGACATTTGAGGCAGTAGATATATTTGAAGTAAAGTGGGCATTACCTGTCACATACAGTTTTGAGTCTGGAACATCGTCATTCTCCCCATCCCCAATTCCAATACCGAGGCCACCATCAACAATATACACATTCCCGTATTGAACTGTCACTGTGTTTTGAGTGA
>Ga0114997_10004291_pt1 | contig 11074 bp, 7 predicted proteins | sample ArcticOcean_MG_C_2_FD_87045 | JGI IMG/M metagenome (GOLD analysis project Ga0114997, IMG submission 87045) | Marine microbial communities from western Arctic Ocean - ArcticOcean_MG_CB4_136 | ecosystem: Environmental > Aquatic > Marine > Oceanic | place: Arctic Ocean: Canada Basin | collected... | reverse complement strand
TTGACAAAGTATCGCGTTAAAGGAAGCGAGTTGGCGTTTCAGTTGGATCCGTCGAACTCGTCCATCGGCAAGGCGGTGGAACTCATGTCGAAGCGAAAGAAGAATACGTAGGAGTACTTTTAAAGTATTATTAAAGATTCTTGCGCGTCGTCGTCCTCGTCGCGTATTTATTATATGCATCATCATCACCACCATTTCATTTTCTTTCTTTTCCTCTCTAAATCTCTCGTTTGTGCGCTGATCGGCTGAAGCGTAAACTCTCGCGTATTCTCTTTTCAATTCCCCTAAGACTGCACTTGTTTGGGGAAAACGTTACAAATTGAACACGCGCGAGCGAACAAAGACGACTCTCTCCTTTAGGTATAAAAGCAATAATGCAGCTCAGATCCTCCTTAAAAGTTTCTCGTTGGTGGTTGGCAAAAAGATCATCATCATTTCCGCCGCTCCGAGGATATCTTCTTCTCTCCGTGTTTCCGTCCTCTCGTACATTTTCCACTCGTCGGGAAAAATCCGAATTGGATGCATCCTCGTCGTCATATTCATCATGGGCGAGAGAAGAAGAAGATCCTCCTCCGGATAAAATCCATCTCAACGACTTACAATTCCACGCCTACCACGGCGTCCTTCCGAGCGAGAAATCGTTAGGGCAGAAATTCTTAATCAACGTCGAGATGAAGAAGAAGAGGAGGACTTTATCCAATTTCGACGTTGAAACACCAACAACAACATCATCAAAAACAAGCATGGAAGAGTTATTAAAAGCACACGACCGAATCGAACACACGGTGGATTACGCCAAAGCGTTCAACTTGGTCAAATCTATCGTCGTTTCTGGCCCGCAAAGAGATTTAATCGAAACCGTCGGGGAGGACATTGCAGGGCAGATTTTACGCCAGTTTCCTTCGGTGGATGAGGTGAAAGTGCACGTCGAGAAGCCGCACGTAGCTATAGACGGGGATTTAAGATCGCTCGGGATCTCGCTCGTCCGGAGGAGGAGAAAACCTTAGGGAGTCAGAACAAAAGATTCCATTTCCTCCTCCCATTTAGTGGTATACTTTTGTAGTAGCATGTATGCGTAATAGTTTTGTACTCTCGTCGTGCGCTCGCGTATTTTTAAACCAGTCGTTTGTCCTCTGCATCTCTGTTGTTGTTCTTTCCCCACATGTTTAAAACAGAACACGCGAATACGAACAAAGAATAAAAGAATACAACAATAATAGTGTTATTAAAACGACGACCAAACTTTAATCGTCATCGTCGAGCGATTATCGTCATCGTTATCATCGCGCTGCTTTAACAAAGGTATAATAAACACTGCTTTGATGAAAGATTTCCTTTCCCCGTTTTTAAAGCGGATTGGTGTTGTTTTGTGATTCGATGAGAGGATGAGGAGTAAGACTTTTACCTCGAAAGAAGAAGACAAAGAAGAAGTAAAAGAGAGAGTTTTAGGCGACTACGAGATGAAAACGACGACGAGTACTCAGAGTGGTCATGGTGGTAACAGTGGTCGCTTGCCGAAAGAAATCGATTGGGAACATTTGGATAAATCGAAATTCTTCCTCAACGGGATAGGCGCCTTCTCTTTGGCGACGCTCGCCTTGTACCCACTCTCGGTGGTGAAAACGAGACAGATGCTGGAAGGGACGAAAATCCAAACGCCGTTTAAAGACGTGGTGAAAAACGTGATAAAAGACAGAGGGTTTAAAGGTTTATACGCTGGATTTGGGACGGTCGTGTTCGGGGCGATACCTTTGCGGATGGTGTATTTATCGACGTTGGAATATACGAAAGGGAACGCGCGAGCGCTGTGCGAGAAGTACGAGGTGGAGGAGATGTATTACGGGATCGCGGACGCGGCTGGTGGAGCGACGGCATCGTTCGTGAGTCAGACGTTAGGGACACCGATAGATATTATCAGTCAGAGGCAACAAGTGAGTGGGCTGAGACACGCGAATTTTACCAAGGACGGGACGTTGAGCCCTTCGTCGTCGGCGGCGAGGAGTAGTAGCGTCGAGGCGAGTAATACGGTATTTCGCGGGTATAGGAATGGGTTTCACGCGTTCAAGGAAATATTGAGAAACGAAGGCGCGAGAGGTTTGTATCGCGGGTACGTGGCCTCCGTCGCTACGTTGGTCCCATCCAGCGCCATTTGGTGGGGATTTTACGGGACGTACTCGAGGGTGTTTTGGAACCAGTACACGAAAATGTACTATGGCGACGATGAGAAATTGAACGACAACAACAACAACAACAACAATAGCATCGGTGATGGCGAAGATTTCAATATCGACGATATCGACGATAACATTGCGTTAGTTGTTACCGCGTTGAGTGGGCTGTGCGCTGGGATGAGTTCGGGATTCATCACGACGCCTTTGGATGCGGTGAAAACGCGGTTTCAAGTTTTATCCGGGCAACAGCAAAACATGAACACTAGCAAGAATACTAGCGACGGCGGCGGCGGAAATGATAATAGTCACACTAGCAGCAATTATAAAAGGATGACAATCGCCTCGGTGGCGAAGGACTTGTATCGAAAACACGGCATTCGAGGGTATTTCCGTGGCGTTTTGCCTCGAATGGCGAGCGTTTCGTTGTGGGGTACGACCATGGTTTCCTTATTCGAAGCTTTGAAACGCTCGGCGGCGGCGGAATCGGCGGCGTTAGCCGCAGCCGCGCGCGAAGAGGACGACGACGATGAATGAGTTTTGTAGTTTATGTGCAACTAGATAAGAGTATATGTGTAACAGACTGAAGTATCAAGCGCCTCTCTTTCTCTCTCTCTTTCACGTCTTTCACGCGCCAATACTTTGTCGCAGATTGGCAATCATATCTTTCATCGCCTCAATCTTCTCCTCTAACATCGCCGACTCGTTCGCCTTATCCGCCAATTTTCTAAACGACTCCGTCATGATATCCAATAACTTCTCCTTCGCCGCTCGGTTCCTCTCCTCCGTGGCTTTCCTCACCATATCTAAATGTTCCAGCGTTTGCGTTGTGCGCGTCCATGCGATGGATCAACCTCGTGACCGTTTCGAACGCGTTTTCAATCTCGCTTTTCAATCTGGGATCCATGTTCGGTTTTAACTGTATATCGATCGCGTCCTTTGTTTGCTCTGCATTCGTCGCCAACGTTATTCCTCCTTCGTCTTCTTTCCTCGGCGTCTTCTTTTCCTCTCCTCCTCGTTGTTCTTCTTCTTCTTCTTCTTCTTCTCCGTCTGCGCCTTTCGCTTTTCCCCTAGGGGACGACTCGCTTTCACTCACCGTCTCTTTTCCCTCTTCCTCTTCTTCATCATCCTCCTCTCCTTCTTTGCCTTGCTTTTTCCTTTTCCTTCCTCGACGCGTGTTCTTGTTCACCGTCGTCGTCTGTTGCCTCGTCGCCGGGCGAATCTTCTTCGCGATCGCCGGGAACTTTGGGACCACCATATTTTGTGTCGTATTTTTTACCCGCAACGATGGATTTTAAAATACGGACGAAACTACGAAACATTGAGATGATGAACTTCTTCGGCTATGCATTGCCTATAATACAGTGATGCTGATCATAGATCACGTGAAAGTTGAACGCTCGCTCTTTACACTATTACTTTTATTTACTGTGACATTGAAATCCGCTATGATTTTTACTATTATTATTATTATTATTACTACTACTACTACTACTACTACTACTACTACTACGAAACGCTGACGTACGTACTCTTCATCTTTCGCCGACCCATTCTCCGGTTGAAATTTCCCCGTCTCGATTTTTATCGAACACCTCGAAGACTAAATCGACGGATTCGGCGTCCGCGGCGCCGTCGCCGACGGATTGGATTTCTTTCCGCACGCGTTCTCGATTTGTCGTCGTGGGTTGTTGTTCTTGAGAATCGCTTTTTCTGACGACGACGGTATTAATATCGTCGCGTAAAACGTCGTCCAAGTTGTCCAAGTTGACGAGGACGTATCGCAACGCTCTTAACTCTCGCACGTGTTTTTCGTGTTTGCCTCCGCCGAAGAGCGACGGGATGAACGTGGATTTGCTCTGACGAGTAAAAGCGCCCCAAAGACCGACACCGATGGCACCCATAGCGAACGAGATGACAGAAAAAGCGCCGGTGAGACCAACCGCACTTTCTTCCAAACCGTGAGGAACGTTCATCCCCATAGCGGCTGCGGGTAAACTCGCCGCCGCGCAGCTCATGCCTAAAATCGTCGCGCGCAGGTTTAAGCGAACAACTCTATTTCGGTCGACATCCAGTTGTAGTTCCCACACCTCTCGCGTCGCGCGCAAAGCGTTTTTGAGCTCCAAAACGCGACCACCCATCGCTCGAGATCGCCCCGCGTGCGACGTTAGCAGCTGCAACACGTTGTTCGTATTCTCGTCGTCGGGCGTCGACGACGAAGCGATTTCCACCTCGTCCGTACCTCCTCCTCCTCCCCTTTGTTGTTCTAAATCAAACGAAAACTCCTTCCGCAACGCCTCGTCCAACATTTGATGATGCTCTCTGATGTCCGTATCGATCTCATCCAAAGCTTGCTTCAACGGCAACAACCTCTGAAAATGCCCTACTGATAACTCAAAATCCGCGCGTTCGCCGTTATTCTCGCTACTGTTCTTCAGCGGTTTCGTCACCGCGTCGACGAGCAAACCTAACCTTCGCAGCTTCAACTCCAACTGCGTCGACGCTTCATCCAAACACGCTTCCGCGGCGAGTTGCGGAAACGAATAATAATACGAACGCTGCTGTTGTTGCTGTTGCTGCTGTTGTTGCTGCTGCTGCTCTTGCTCTTCCTGTAAAATCGTCTTCATCAGCGAGGACACTTTCTGCGCGACCGCTCGCGAACTCGCCGAGTCCTTCTCGAACAAGTGTAAGCAGTCATCCCCTATAACCGCGCTAAATCTGTTCGTCCTCAAAATCGAAAACTTTTCTCTTTGTACCATGGTCGCAGAAACGCCGGTGAACTTATCCGCCACGTGTTCTAATAAAGACACGTCTCGCGCGTGAATGTGGTCTAAGATGAGTTTTTGGCTGTGATCGCGCTCGAGAGAGGTAAACATCTTCCCGCGTTTGTCCACAATCAGAGAGGATAACGGTGTTGTTAAATTTGCGCTGTTGTTGTTCGAGGTGTTCGAGGAGGAAAAGGAGGAGGATTGCGTAAAACTCCACATCATCGCTCGTAAATCACCAGCAGCGCACGGAGACCAGCATTTTCGGCGGCCCAACCGCGACGAATTCATCATCATCATCATCGCACGTGTCAAAACTCTTCAAAAGTAACGAGTGACTTTGAAGGTGTTTTTGTGTGGAAAATTCCCCTAAAAATGTTGTTGCAAAGTGTCGGCAACATTAACAACAACAGCAGCGGTGTTCGAATAATACCGTCTCAAAAACACTACGAGCGCTACTGCCGCTGCTGCTACTCCAAAACGCGGTATTGTTGGCGGAGAAGGGAGAAGAAGAAGTCGAGAGGAGGACTCAATGGAGGTGTAACGGTATTTTCTCAATTTCATCACGATGCAACAACGGAATCATCATCAACACCAACGACGATCCGATGGCAGTTGTGCTGCCGTCGAATTTTGATTGGATTGGAGCACATTCTGCACATGGACCGAGCGCGAATGCCAGTCGACGCGCAAAAAGTCGTCAAGAAGTGTTTGCGCAAGAATTTGTCTCCAAACTTGGCAGCCTTTGGGGTGGAAAAAGAAAAGTGGGAGGAGAAAGCGTTGCGGAACGAAGAGAGGAGGGTGGTCGCGGAGACGATTTTGACGATGGAAGTGAAGAAGAGAGCACTGATGTGGCATTTAGAGGAGATTGCTGGGAATGATACGCATGAGGCGTACGTGGAGCGCGAGATGTGGGATCGGTTGGCGAAGTATCGGAAGAATCAGATCGTCGTCGCGGAGGAGGCGTTTACGGTTGAAGAAACGGCGGTGGCGCTGCTCACGTTACACGAAGCGCAAATTAAACGAAGTAACATCATTGCGGCGCTGAATAGAATCGTACCACTGGGTAGCAAGGTTCTAGACGGGGACGCGGTGAGAGCAGATTACCCTAAATTGGACGTTCCTGGAATTAAAACGGTAGACGTTTTAGCCAAGCGGCTCTCCGTACAGGATTGGGCGGCGCAGAAGCTCGTGTCGCAGTACGGGGTGGACTTTTATGAAGAATTACTCAAACATTTAAATAGAAAAGGTCCGATATCGCTTCGGGTAAATTTAGTCGCGAACGACGGCGATGAGTTTCGCGAGGTGACGAACATCGTCGAACGAGATGAAGTCGTCACGTCGTTTAAGAGAGTGCCATTTGAAAGCGAAGAGGATTCCTCGTTGGCGTTTACCGTGAACGACGCGTATCGAATATCGCCGGAAAGAGACCCACAATGGCTTCGAGGACGGTACGAGATCCAAGATCTTGGCTCGCAGTTCATCGTGAGCTGTTGTCGCGCAAGTAAAGACGACCGAATTCTCGACTTTTGTTGCGGAAACGGAGGTAAAACGCTTGCGCTCGCGGCAAAAGGTGCGTTTGTAACTGCGCACGACGTCGACCAAAGACGAATAAAGCATCTAGAAGCGAACGCGAAACGTGCAAAAGTTTCGCACTTAATAACGACGGCCTTGGATGCGAATGATTTGAAAAGAAATGGATGTTATTACGATTCGGTTTTAGTCGACGCGCCGTGCTCGAGCGCAGGGGCTTGGCGACGCACTCCGTCGAGTCGCTGGTTGGCAAAAGAGGAAGATGTCGTTATCTTTTTAAAGCTTCAACTGGAAATTTTACTCGAAGCGGCAAGTATTCAGCTCGAGAACAGAAACATTTCGACGACGAGAAAGACGACGACGATGGTTTACGCCACGTGTTCGATTTTCCAAGAAGAAAACCAAGACGTCGCGAGAGCGTTTGAAACTTCCGATATTTTCAAAGAAATGGGATACGAGCCGTGGCCTTTTGAAAAAGAGAAAGAAGAAGAGCAAATTTCACACGGCTATAGTGCTTTCTCTCACGAGATGCAGCTGTTTCCGAACGTTCACGAAACCGATGGATTTTACATCTGTCGATGGAAAACAAAATAAAGTACGAAAGAAATAGGGGCAATACCGGCTCTCCTATGATAATAGCAGTACTAGGTAGATGTAGCTCTTCTAATGGTTGATTTTATATACACAAACAGAATGGACTCTCTGTTTGAAATTTAGTTTTACTGATGGTACAAATGTCAGCTGCGCGGCGCTCTTCTGTCTTCCTTCTCCCTTTTTTTTCTTTTACTGGCAAAACTTCGCCCCGACGTGTGTTCGCATCAACCCTCTCTTTAACGCGTCGAAGTGTAACTTGGCCCAGTTCGCTTTTCCGCCATCTTTCTTCATGTCCACCAAAAACTGATTCGCCACATTCTCTGGCACAATCCGTAACGCTTTCCCGGTGCTCATCGCTAAAATCTGCACTTCCGCCGCTCGCTCCAAATAATACAAATCATCGAACGCCTCGGCGACGGAATCTCCGCAAATAATCACCCCGTGATTCGCGTGCATCAACACCCTCTTCCCATTCATAACCTTCACCAGCCTATCGCCTTCTTCTCGGTCCAAAACTAACCCGTTAAACGTTGGATCATAAGCGACGTCCCCGGCGAACCGTAACGAGTTTTGATGGCACATGTGCAACGTAAAATCTTCCGTGCAACACAACGCGGTCACGTTCGGCGTGTGCGTGTGTAAAACACACACGACCCCAGTCGCGTGAATCGCCGCGTGTATAAAAAACGCCGTCGCGTCGATTTCCCCTTCCCCTTCCAAAACGTTCCCGCTCTCGTCCAACATCAACAAGTTCGAAGCCGTCACTTCGTCCCAAAGCAATCCGTACGGGACGCACAAAAACCGATCCGTCGTCCCTGGAACCATCACCGTTAGGTGGTTACAAATCCCTTCGTTCAAATCCATCTGGTTGCACAAGTGGTACGCCGCGGCTAAATCGCACCTAGCTTGCCACGCAATCGGGTCGTACCCGGCAGGTTTCCCGAAACCTGTCGTTTGCGAGAGTAAAACTCTTCCACCATTCGCTTCCCCGTTTCCTCCTATTTTCGGGTACGAGGTTGTCATCCGTGCACGTATGTATATATATATAAACGTATCAAATCTCTTTCTCTCTCTCTCTCCTACAACTCTCGTCCACACAAATCGCTATTATATCCCGTGTGTTCAGAGTTTGTGCGCGTGTTTATGAAACAGAATCTGCTCTTTAAAATGGATAAAATGGAACATTTTGAAGTCGATTTTAAGCCACGAATTTTCCTCAGACTCAACCAAAGTCACATGTATATGTATTAAATGGATGACGATGATGACAACGAGAACGACCACCGAATAATGATGACGAGCAGAGATAGCAGCATTCAAAAACGACTATGGCAACACAGTTTGGTACGTTTTCTCTTCTTGTTTTTAAACCACACACATCGTCATTTATCGCGCGTGATTATGTTCTCTTTTTATTCTGTGACGGCTGCTTTTTTTCCCCACTGACGCTTACGATATTACGCATGTATTAATTCCGAAACAGGAGCTCGGACAGATCGCAAACCTGTGCGAACAACTCGAATCGCACTTACTCGCCGACGAGGAAGGGTTCGAACTGACGAAGAAGTTAGTCGACACCATCGTCGACGATTCAAAAGCGAAGATGAAAATTGATGATGATGAGACGGAGGAGGATGACTTTTTACGAAGCGAAGAGAAATCCGCGTGCTTGGCCAAACACAACGCGGAGAGTTTGCTGCAAAGAATGTTCATGAAGATGACAAAAATAGGCGAGGACGAGATGGCAGGGAAAGTTGGAGATGCGATTTCTTCGCTGTATGAGATAAAGAGGACGAGGAGGAGGAAGAAGAAGAGCGTTAAAAGTATTGGCGATGAGAAGAAGAAGAAGAAAGACGCAAGGAGGAGAAGCGCTTCCACGTCGGAGGAGGAGGAGGAGGAGGAGGACGACGACGACGACGAGAGAACGATTGAATTGAAAGCGGTGGCGTGCAGTCAAATTGGCGCAGAAGCAACGCAGAGGAATCCAGAGGTGCAAACGTTTCGAATGCGAAAGAATAAAGAGGTGGAAGTTTGCGTGCACGAGTCGAGTTGGTCGGATGCCGGGTTGGCTTTCAGAATTTGGGGCGCCGCTAGAGTCGCTTTCCGGGTGGTGGATTTCGCGAGTGAGTATTTTATAGAGAAAGAAAAGACGTGTTTAGAGTTAGGAAGTGGATGTGGGTTAATTGGCGCGGCGATAGCGAGTTTAGACGGTGGTCGCTGTACGGTCACGGAAGGTGCTCCGGGCGCTTTGGCGGCGTTGCGTAAGACTGCCCTCGGCGTAAACGAAGCGAGTAAGAAGGAGTCGATGAAGGTTGCCTTTTTAGATTGGAGGGACGATTTAGCCGCGCTCGATGAAGAAAAGAATGGCACCGTCGAGTGCATCCTTAATATTGTTAATATTGCAAGTGCGCTTTCGACGAAGTCTCCGACTCCTTCTTTCTCTCCTTACTCCACCTGCAACTTTGTGCACGCGAACAAGGCGACGTTCGAGAACGCGCACGTCAACATGCGCTTACAAGACGACGCCCGATTCGATTGCCTCGTCGGCTCGGATTTAATGTACGACCGTCAACACTGCACCGCATTAGCTGCATCCGTCGCCCGGCGCTTGCGTCCAAACGGTGAAGCCATAATCTTCCTCGCCGTGCGAAGCGAAGAGTTATTAATCGCCTTTGGTAAAAAATGTGCAAGACGAGGCCTCTCCGTCGGCGTCTACGCGCCGACGAAACCGCACGAAGATTTAGAAGACTTTTCCGAAACTACCGGAGGCCACGCGAACAGACCGTTACCAGAATCTTGCAACGAGTATTGGGACCTCGTTGCAGAGAAGTTCTCGACGTGTTTGCTTTCCAAAGACTACGCGTCGTTCGCGCCTCTTTTATCCTCCTCCTCCTCGTTAAAAGACGAAGACGAAACATCCGCGAGGAGGATTACTCTCGAAGGCCGATTCGCCATGGTGCGCGTCGTCGTCGCCGAGAAAGAAGAAGAAAAAGAACAAAAGCAACAACAGGAAGTAGAATCAGAAGAAAACGATGATGAATCGTTGAAAGGTGTCCCGGTCGGCGATGTCAAATCTATGCGCGTGAAGCTGTAATTTTAGATTTGAAATTCTGCAAATATCTGCACAAATTTCAACACGAAAAGCGCATTAATACACTCTCTTTGCTCTTTGCTCTTTACTCTTTCTCTCTCTCACACAAACCACAAACGCGAAGCGCACGAAACAAAACAAAGGACAAACGCGCGAGAAAATATCGATATATTTTATATTAAAGAGGCGTTTTTGTTGCAGAGAGAAAATATCCAAAGCGCTGCTGATTATGATGATGATGATGCGTAAAACGTTCGCCCGTTGTTTCCTCGTCCTCGTCCTCGTAAAAAGTTTTTGTTTCGCGATGGACGAAGAGCTAGACATGTCCAACGAGATTTCCGAAAACACTCGGAACTTAGTCTTTGGCATCAAGTGCGGATGTTGCAAAGCGGTGACCGCGGAAATTGGCATCCAGTTTGGAGAGATTTTACTCGAAACGACACAAAAGACGAGAGGGGAAGAAGAAGAAGAAAGTAGTTCTTCGGGGAAGACGGTTTTCAGATCGAAATACGTCGGACAGTTCAACGAGAAGTTACAAATCGCGTTGGATCGAATGTGTCGACCACCGCCGACGGCGACGAGTTCGAAGAGGGCGATTGAGAAATCCGCGTCCGCGGCGAAACGGTGGCGGTATTCTCAATCCGGAGCGAAGGCGATTCAGAACTCGATGTTACACATAAACACGTTAGGACAGAACGCGACCGACGATGATTTGAAAGAAATCGAAAGAGTCATGTTAGGCATTCAACTTCTCACGAACGATGTGAATAAGCAATACGTGAACCCAGATCCGAAAGTCGCGGAGAACAGCGGAGGGACGAATTTAATGGCGGATTCCTACGTCACCGGGGAACTCTTGGACGCGTGCAATCGAATCGCGGAGAGTTTAGAACTCGAAGACCAACTCGACGAGGCGAAAAAGA
>Ga0114997_10004288_pt1 | contig 11082 bp, 10 predicted proteins | sample ArcticOcean_MG_C_2_FD_87045 | JGI IMG/M metagenome (GOLD analysis project Ga0114997, IMG submission 87045) | Marine microbial communities from western Arctic Ocean - ArcticOcean_MG_CB4_136 | ecosystem: Environmental > Aquatic > Marine > Oceanic | place: Arctic Ocean: Canada Basin | collected... | reverse complement strand
GAATTAAGCATAAGATCTTTTGTTAAATCAATTACAAAAACTTCATTTTTTATGTCACAAATTATTACAAGAAAAAAAGATGTAATCAGTGAAGCGCTTATTCATCTAGTTTTTGTTAACGATTTAGGTAGACCTAAAAAAATACCAAAAATAATTTATGAAAATTTTAGACCTTATTTTTGTGATAGTATCAAAATTTAAACAACATTTTTTGCCACAATAAATAAATTTTTCATCATTTTAAGATTAATAATTTTAGTATTCACATTTCGCGGACTTGGATGATAGCAAGCGATAAGAATTTTACCATCTGGTAATATATATTTTTTGCCATGTTTGAAGATTAATTTTTTATTAATTTGATAATTTTTTTTATAAAATTTAATACAGTTATCAAAAGCTACTTTTCCCAATGATACAATAACTCTTAATTTTTTAAGTTTTGAAAATTCATTGTAAAAAAAATTTGAACAATTATCTAATTCGTCAATTTGAGGCTTGTCTCCCGGAGGTACACATTTTAGTATATTTGTTATGTAAGCAGAATTTAATTTTAAACCATCATTTAAATGTTTTGAGAATGGTTGATTAGAAATTTTTGCAAGGTAGAGGCATTTAAATAAAAAATCACCGGACTTGTCACCTGTAAAAACTCTACCAGTCCTAGTGCCACCATGGGCTGCGGGTGCCAGTCCTAAGATTAAAATGCTTCCATTTTTATCACCGAACCCCGTGACAGGTTTTCCCCAATAAATTTCATTGATATTTTGCTTTCTTTTTTCTTTTGAAATTTTATTTCTAAACTTAACTAACCTGCTACATTTGTTGCATTTTATAATTTTACTATTAAGTTGGGAAAAACCAATATTCATTAATGAAATATATTAAACTATTAATTTTATTTTTTCTTATAATTTTTTATCCAAATATATTATTTGCGTCAAATACCTTAATTAATCAACTTAAAGAAGGTGGAAAAATAATTTTTATTAGACATTCTTATGCTCCTGGAACAGGAGATCCTGTTAATTTTTTAATTAGAGATTGCTCCACACAAAGAAATTTAAACAAAAAAGGTATTCAGCAATCCAAAACTATTGGTAAATTTTTTAAAGACAATCAGATACCTATTGATAAAATTTTTTCTAGTGAATGGTGTAGATGTAAGGACACAGCTTTTTATGCTTTTAAGAATTATAAAACAAATTCATTATTAAACTCATTTTATGATGATAAATTTAAACATAATAAGGATAAACAAATTAAAGATATTAAAAAACTTATTAAAAATTGGAAAAGTAAAAAAAATCTTATATTAATTACTCATTACGTTGTTATATGGGAACTAATAAATTTGAATTCAAAATCAGGTGAGATAATTGTACTGGATACTAAATTTAATGTTATTGGAAGATTAAAAAATAAATTATAATAAAAATATGTCATCAAAAAAAGCTATGAAACAAGCACAGAAGCAAGCCTATGCAAGACATAGAAGCAACATAACTAACAGCAAATTCAATTTAAAAAAAATAAAACTTTCTAACAAAGTTAATAAAAAAGATAAATAAATTTAACTTTCACCTTGGAAAATTTCAATTTTTTTACATTTAGATAATTGGGACACGGCTGCTTCATTATTAATTACAGTTTTAATCTTAATATTAAGATTATTTCTCTCAAATAATAATTGAGTATAAAACTGAGGATAACCGATTTTATCGGTAAAAATTTTATTTTGTTCATTGTAGATAAATCTTTCAATTGTGTTTTTTCTTTTAACACTAAGGTCTGTGAGTTTATGTTTTTTAAAAGTTTTTTTATTATAAATAAAATTTCTAGTCATTAATGATTTTTCCATATCTAAGATATATTCATTTTTTTCAAAACCATCATTTTTGCTTTCACATTTGCTTAAAATTATTATTTCAGAAAATGAATATGAGTAGATATTTGTTATAAGAAAAATTAATAATAAATTCTTTAAATAATTATTTTTGCTCATTTTTATCAGCATAAAAAAGAGCGATTAAAAAAATTGTGGTCCAGATTAACCCAATGCCAGCTTTTATCAGGCTTGTATCAGCATCCCAAAGTCCCATTACAATGGCACCAAAAATCAACCCTAAGGCATACAAGATTATAGCAATCGTAGTTTTTCTCATTTTTTAAATATATATGCTTATTATAAATTTTTATCTATAGTTTTTAATTATTGGCATTGGACAAATAGTTTCAATAATATATAAAACAGCATAATTTGTGGGGCGATGGCGGAATTGGTAGACGCGTTGGTCTTAGGAACCAATAGAGCAATCTGTGAAGGTTCGAGTCCTTTTCGCCCTACCATTTAAACATTATGAAAGTAACAATAGAAAATAAAAAAGGTTTAAACAAAGATCTAAAAGTTTTCATAGATAAAAAAACTATGAATACTTATATGGATGAAAAATATGAAGAAATCAAAAGCACAGTGAATCTAAAAGGATTTAGACCGGGTAAAGTTCCTAAAGAAGTTTTAAAAAGACAATTTGGAAAAGCAGTATTTGGAGAAGTGCTAGATAAAGTTTTAAAAGAAACAAGTACTAAAGCATTAGAGGAAAACAAGATCAAACCAGCAGGTCAGCCTAAATTGGATCTAAAAGTTTATGGTGAAGATAAAGATCTTGAGTATGTATTATCAGTTACAGAATTACCTAAAGTAGAAATTAAGCCTGTCGAAAATATTAAATTTGATGAATATCATGTTAAAATAGATGTTGTTGAAACTGATAAAAGAATTAAAGAAATTGCCAAAAATCAAAATAATTTTAAGGATGTTGCGATTGATGCAAAAGCTGTAGATGGAAATTTAGTGGTATTTGACTACAAGGCAACTATTGACAATAAAGAATTTACTGGCGGTGAAGGTAAAAATACTCAAATAATTCTTGGTAAAGATTTATTTATTAAAGGCTTTGATAAACAATTGGTAAGTGTTAAAAAAAATGACGAGAAGTTAGTAGAAGTTGAACTACCAGAAAACTATCCTCAAAAAGAATTTGCTAATAAATTAGCTAAGTTCAATTGTAAAATTATTTCTGTAAAAAAATCTGAAGAGTCAAAAATAGATGATGAGTTTGCTAAAAATTTGGGTGCAAAAGATTTAACAGATTTGAAAAATTTAATCTCAAAACAAATTAATGATGAATTTAAAAACTCATTAGACATGATATCTAAAAAACAAATTTTAGATGAAATTGAAAAATTTAAGGTAGATGATATTCCTGAAAACCTAATTGAAGAAGAAATAAAAATTTTATCACAAGGAATGTCAGAAGAGGAATCTAAAAAAAATAAAAAAAGTTTTGAAGTAACTGCAAAAAAAAGAATTAAAGTTGGGTTAATTCTAAATGAATTTGGAGAACAAAATAATATTAAAGTTACAGAACAAGAAATTCAAGGAGAAGTTCAAAAACAACTTAGAATGATGCCGGGACAAGAAAAAATGGTTATGGAATTTTATCAGAAAAATCCATCAGCATTGGCAAGTCTAAGAGGAAATGTTTATGAAGAAAAAATTATTAATTTAATTAAATCAAAAGCTAAGCCTAATAAAAAAGATATATCAAAAGTAGAAGCTGAAAAAATATTAAAAGATTCTAATAAACATGATCATGATCATCCAAAAGAAAAAAAAACAGAATCAAAAAAACCCACTACCAAAACGATAATAACCAAACCTAAAGCAGCTGTAAAAGCCAAACCCAAGGCAGCTAAAGTAAAAAAAGTAAAAAAAGTAAAAAAAGTTAGTAAAAAGTAATCACAAGCTGTATAAGTTGAAAGAATCAATTTATGACAATAAAATTATCTGAACATATGAATACCTTGATCCCAATGGTTGTAGAACAATCGAGTAAAGGAGAAAGAGCCTATGATATTTATTCAAGACTTTTAAAAGAAAGAATTATTTTTTTGGTAGGCCCTATTAACGACAATGTAGCCTCTCTTATCACGGCTCAACTATTATTCTTAGAGTCAGAAGACTCTAAAAAAGAAATTAATTTTTATATAAATAGTCCAGGTGGACTTGTTACAGCTGGCTTAGGAGTTTACGACACTATGCAATATATCAAACCGGAGGTTTCGACTTTATGTATTGGACAAGCTGCATCAATGGGATCATTTCTTTTAGCAGCTGGTGCTAAAGGAAAAAGATTTTCTTTACCAAATTCAAGAATTATGGTTCACCAACCCTCTGCAGGTTTTCAAGGTCAAGCAACGGACATAGAAATTCATGCAAATGAAGTTCTCGCATTAAAAAAAAGACTTAATGAAATATACTCAAAGCATACTGGAAAATCTGTTGACGATATTAAAAAATCACTCGAAAGAGATAATTTTATGACTCCAGACACTGCGAAATCTTTTGGGTTAATAGACGAAGTTGTTGAAAAAAGATCTTAATTCAAAATATATGGTTCTATCCACAACCCATACTTGATTAGTAGGACTCATTTGTAATAAGATATAAAAATTGATTCGTTAATAAATTAACTATGACAAATAATAATAAAAATATTCTTTACTGTTCTTTCTGTGGAAAAAGCCAACATGAAGTCCGTAAGCTTATAGCTGGACCAACTGTTTTTATATGTGATGAATGTGTTGAGTTATGTATGGATATTATAAAAGAAGAAAGTAAAGAAACTTTTGTTAAACACCAAGATGGATTACCTACTCCTAAAGAAATTTGCAAAGTTCTTGATGATTACGTAATTGGACAAGAGCATGCAAAAAAAGTTTTATCAGTTGCTGTTCACAATCATTATAAAAGATTAAACTATGATAACAAAACAAGTAAAGCAGTAGAACTTGCTAAGTCTAATATATTACTATTAGGTCCCACAGGCTGTGGTAAAACTTTACTAGCACAAACGCTTGCTAGAATTTTAGATGTTCCATTCACAATGGCTGATGCAACAACTTTAACCGAAGCTGGCTATGTAGGAGAAGATGTAGAAAATATTATTTTAAAATTACTTCAATCAGCGGATTATAATGTTGAAAAAGCACAAAAAGGAATTGTGTATATAGATGAGGTGGATAAAATTAGTAGAAAATCTGAAAACCCATCTATAACAAGAGATGTTTCTGGTGAAGGTGTTCAGCAAGCACTATTAAAGATAATGGAAGGTACGATTGCAAGTGTTCCACCTCAAGGAGGACGAAAACATCCACAACAAGAATTTTTACAAGTAGATACTACGAACATACTTTTTATTTGTGGAGGAGCTTTTGCAGGTCTTGATAAAATTATTTCTCAAAGAGACAAAGGAACTTCAATTGGGTTTGGAGCTGAGGTTAAAAATACAGAAGATAAAAATACAGGTGAATGGATGAAAAATTTAGAGCCGGAAGATTTATTAAAGTATGGTCTAATACCAGAATTCATTGGAAGATTACCAATTCTTGCGACATTAGAAGACCTTGATGAAAAATCTTTAATTAAAATTTTACAAGAACCAAAAAACTCACTTATTAAACAGTATCAAGAATTATTTAAACTTGAAGGCACAAAACTCTCATTCAAAGATAGTTCTATAAAAGAGATTGCAAAAAAAGCGATTAATAAAAAAACTGGTGCTAGAGGGTTAAGATCAATTTTAGAAAATATTTTATTAAAGACAATGTATGAACTTCCCAGTCAAGATAATATTGAGGAAGTAATAGTAGATTTGGGTGCGGCTAAAGGACAGTCACAACCAATTGTTGTTCATTCCAAAGGTAATAAAAATAAATCAGATAAGACATCAGCAGCCTAATTTGACGTTAATAAAACAGAATAAGCTATTGCATTATTTATTTTAATATCCATATTTAGCTTATGGATATTAAAGTTAATTTACCACTTTTACCGTTAAGAGATATTGTTGTGTTTCCCAGCATGGTTATTCCTCTATTTGTTGGAAGAGATAAATCTATATCTGCACTTAATGAAGTGATGAAAAAAGAAAAAAAAATTATTTTAGTAACTCAAAAAAATTCAGAAGTAGATGATCCAAAAAAAACTGATGTATTTCAATATGGTTGTGAAGGTAACGTTCTTCAACTATTAAAACTACCCGATGGAACTGTCAAAGTGCTAGTAGAGGGTGGTAAAAGGGTAAAGATCATAGATTTTGTTGATGACAATAAACATATAACTTGTAGCTTTGCATATCAGACTGATATTGTTAGCAAAGACGATGACTTACTACCAATTGCATTAATGGCAGTTAAAAAACTTGAAAAACTTACGAACATAAATAAAAAAATTTCACAGGAGACAATAAGCAATATTAAACTTTTAAAAGAACCCTCAAAAATTGCTGATAATATTGCCTCACATTTAAATACGACTATTGCCGAAAGACAACAAATCTTTGAAACACTTGATGTCAAAAAAAGATTAAACACCATCATCAAAATAATGGAAAGTGAAACAAGCATTATTGGTGTTGAAAAAAGAATTAGAGGTAGAGTTAAAACTCAAATGGAGAAAACGCAAAGAGAATATTATTTAAATGAACAATTAAAAGCTATCCAAAAAGAACTTGGTGAAATTGAAGAAGGTAAAGATGAAACATCAAATTTAAATAAATCTATATTAAAAGCAAAAATGCCAAAAGATGTAGAAAAGAAATGCATGGCAGAATTAAAAAAATTAAAAAATATGAGTCCTATGTCTGCTGAAGCTACTGTAGTAAGAAATTATTTAGACTGGATGGTTGATTTACCCTGGTTTAAAAAAGATGAAGTGGATATAGATTTAAAAAAAGCATTGAGTGTTTTAGATGCTGATCACTTTGGTTTAGAAAAAGTTAAAGAAAGAATAGTTGAGTTTTTAGCTGTTCAAAAAAGAATGGATAAGATTAAAGGACCAATACTATGCTTAGTTGGTCCACCAGGTGTTGGTAAAACATCATTAGGCAAATCAATTGCTAGAGCAACAAATAGAGAGTTTGTAAGAGTGTCTGTTGGAGGTATGCGCGATGAAGCTGAAATTAGAGGTCATCGAAGAACATATATTGGTTCTTTACCTGGAAAAATAATCCAAATGATGAAAAAGGCTGGAACTAAAAATCCATTAATACTTCTTGATGAGATAGATAAAATTGGAAACGATTATAGGGGTGATCCATCGTCAGCTTTACTTGAAGCTTTAGATCCCGAACAAAACTCAACATTTAATGATCATTATCTAGAAGTTGATTACGATCTGTCTGATGTAATGTTTGTAACAACTGCTAATACTTTGAATATTTTACCTCCATTACTTGATAGAATGGAAGTAATTAGATTGGCGGGCTATACAGAAGATGAAAAAATTAGTATTGCAAATAAATACCTTCTACCAAAACAAATTAAAGATAACGGTGTTAAAAAAAATGAAATGACTTTATCTCAAGATATCATTCAAGAAATCATCAGAAGTTATACAAAAGAGTCAGGTGTTAGAAATCTAGAAAGAGAAATTTCTAAAGTTGCAAGAAAAGTTGTTAAAAAAGTTGTATCTGGTGAAGAAAAAGAAGTTAAGATTGATTTAAAAAACCTTCCAGATTATCTTGGAATTCAAAAATTTAAATTTGGTGAACTTGAGACAGAAGACAAAATAGGAGTTGTTACTGGTTTAGCTTGGACAGAATATGGTGGTGAAATTTTAAAAATAGAAACAGTTACTATGCCTGGCAAAGGAAGAATGCAAATCACAGGTAAATTAGGTGATGTTATGCAAGAATCTATTAAAGCTGCAAAATCATTCATTCGATCTAAAAGTTTAGATTATGGAATTATTCCTCCATTATTTGAAAAAAAAGATTTTCATATTCACGTACCAGAAGGAGCTACTCCAAAAGATGGTCCTTCCGCTGGAATTGGAATGGTTACTTCCATAGTTTCATCCATCACAGGCAATCCAGTTAGAAGAGACATTGCTATGACGGGAGAGGTAACATTAACAGGGCAAGTTTTACCCATTGGTGGACTGAAAGAAAAACTTCTAGCAGCACATAGAGCTGGCATTAAACAAGTTCTAATACCGAAAGAAAATGAAAAAGATTTAGCTGAAATGCCTAAAAAAATTATTGATGATATTAAAATAACACCAGTTGAACATGCAGATGAAGTATTAAAAATAGCTCTTACCAAAGAATTAAAAAGAGTTGAATGGGTTGAGGTAGAAACAATTTCAAAATCAGACGATAAATCTCAGGCTAGCATTCAATAATAATCAATAAATTCTCAAAATTTATTTTAAGATTAATATGTTCATAATGAAAATATTTAATTTCTGTAAAATTTTTTTTTTATTTGTTTTAGTCTCATTAATAATATTTAACAAAGCTTTCGCAGAGGCCAATCAAAACTTACTTTGGAAAACTAGTGCGGGCAATTCATATTCAACGCGGTTTTTTTTAGGGGAACAAATAAACAAAAATAATATTAAAAATTTAACTAAATTATGGACTTTTAATTCAGGAAGCACAGATAAAATTGGAAGCGTTCAATCACCTCCTATATTTATTGGAGATCAATTATTATTAGTTACATTATCTGGCGAACTTGTATCCGTATCACCAATTAATGGAAAAATATTATGGAAAAAAAAACTTAACATCCCACTTGGAAGAAGAGGATTTACTTATCATGAATCTAAAGATAGTGATGTTGAAGGCATATATGTTGCTTCTGGCAAAAATATTATTCAACTTGACAAAAATGGTATAATTAAAAAAATTTTTTTTACAGGCGCTAGTCTGGTTCAGCCATTTTTAGATGAAAAAATTCTTTATGTAGCCACTTTAAGACAAGGTGTTAAGGCCTTTGATTTAAAAAGCAAAAAAGAAATTTGGTCTACTTCTTTAACAAAGAATAAAGTTATAGCTAGGGTTTGGTCAGGATTTAGTTTCGATAAAGAGACAAACTCTCTTTTCGTTGTAACAAGTAACCCAGGAGATATTATTGGAGAAAATAGATCTGGTGACGATTTTTCTGCAAGTTTAATTTCATTTGACGCTATTTCTGGTAAGATTAAATGGCAGTATAAACATGTTGTGAATGATTTGTGGGATTTTGATTTAATCAGCAACCCTATTATTATTAAAGATTTAAAACTATATGAAGAAAATAAATCAGTAGATTGCGTCATAGCTCTATCGAAGACTGGTGATGTTATTATGGTCGATATTGATACAGGTTTACCGGTATTTAACAATTCTTATATAGATGTATTAGTTCCAAAATCTGACATGAAAAATGTTTATACTCCACCTACACAAAAATTTTATTTAAAACCAGAAAAGTTTTCTAATATAGAAATAGACTTAGATAAAGATTTTACCCATTTAGAAAAAGACAATTTGGATTACGTTAATAACAAGTTAAGACATGCAAAAAGTGGTTTTTATATTCCAACATCTGTAAATCACGATGTTGTTCTTTATGGTCTTCATGGTGGAGCTGAATGGCCAGGTGCCACCGTCTATAGAGATAGCAACTCTACAAATTTAATTATTCCTTCTAATAAAACTCCTTGGATATTAAGGATTAACTATCAAGACAAAAAATACTTAGACATATTAAATAGTACTTATTTAGATAAGATATTTAGCTTTGCTCGCAAAACTAGAAATTTTTTTAAAGAATTTAAAAAAAAACTAAATGTTCAATCTGATATTAATAGTTTAAGTAAGAAAAAATCAAATGAAGTAACTATTTCTAAGTATGTAGACACATCCTTTAGAAATAGAACAGATGTTAATGATTTCTTTCCTGCAAGCAAGCAAAAGAAAAAAATGGTTGCTGACATTATTTATAAGTTTACCCCAGGTTCATTTGATAATAAACTTTACAGTCAAAAGTGTAGTTCTTGTCATGGAAATGCTAGGCAAGGTAGATATGATTTAGAAGTTTTTGGAGATAATTTTTATCCATCATTAGTTGGAATAACCAAAACAAAAAAATGGTCTGCAATTGATACATATCAAAAAGTTTCAAAAATTCATAAATTAAATAAAATAAACTTAGATTTAAATATTGATGAATACAATGATATGATAAATTATTTTGATGAGTTTGATGAAAATTTATTAAAAAAAAATTTAATTGAGAAAGATGGTTTTTGGCAAATTTTATTAGATAAGAGAGGATTACCAGCTACAAAACCACCTTGGGGAAAAATTACAAATATAAATTTGTCTACTGGTGAAAAAATTTGGGAAATTCCTTTTGGTCAAAGACAAATAAACAATGAAGACTATATTAATGGAGATCTTAATTTTGGAGGTGTTATTAGCACTAAAAGTAAAATTATTTTCGCTAATGGAAATCCAGATCCTAAAGCATATGCATATAATTTAGAAGATGGAAAAAAAATTTGGGAGGTAAATTTACCTTATTCAGGCTCAGCTCCACCTATGGCTTTTAGTTATAAAGGATGTGATGTTATAGTTTTTACTGCTACAGGTGGTAAATTTGTTGGATACAAAAAAAATGGAGATTCCACAGTTGCTTATAAGTTGAAGACTTGCCAATTTAATTAGTTATTAAAAGTTTTAGACGACGTTGTTAAATTTGCTCACTATTTATCACTCAATTCACACAATCCTATCTTGCTTTCTAAAAATTAATGTTATAAATAAACGATAATATTGATTTTGGGTGGTTAGCTCAGCTGGTAGAGCATCTCGTTTACACCGAGAGGGTCAAAGGTTCGAGTCCTTTACTACCCACCAAAACAATTAAAGTGGGGGTGTAGCTCAGTTGGTTAGAGCGATCGCCTGTCACGCGATAGGTCGAGGGTTCGAGTCCCTTCACTCCCGCCACTTTACAGTTTAATTCACTGATAATAATTATCAAATATATACTAAAATGTGACCTTTACTGATCTTATAGATGTTATAAAAGCTATTATACATAATTATATGCTTTCAGATTTTTTAAAAGATTATTTGTCAATTATCATATTCCTAATTATAGCATTAGGTTTAAGTACTGCATTTGTAGTTATTAATTTTATTTTAGCGCCAAGCAATCCAGATCCAGAAAAGCTTTCTGCTTATG
>Ga0114997_10004286_pt1 | contig 11083 bp, 11 predicted proteins | sample ArcticOcean_MG_C_2_FD_87045 | JGI IMG/M metagenome (GOLD analysis project Ga0114997, IMG submission 87045) | Marine microbial communities from western Arctic Ocean - ArcticOcean_MG_CB4_136 | ecosystem: Environmental > Aquatic > Marine > Oceanic | place: Arctic Ocean: Canada Basin | collected... | reverse complement strand
GTAATAATTTAAAGATAAATTTAGTTAGAATTGATTCTGAAAAATTAAAGATTTCAGAAATTAAAAATAAATTAAATGACGTTTCTGGAATTTTAATTCCTGGTGGTTTTGGTAAAAGAGGAACAGAAGGAAAAATAGAAGCTATCAAGCACGCAAGAAAAAACAAAATTCCTTTTCTAGGAATTTGCTTTGGAATGCAGATGGCAATTATTGAATTTGCTAGAAACAAATTGAATATTAAGAAAGCAACCTCAAGTGAATTTAATATACCAGGAGTCCCAATCATTGGTCTAATTAATGAATGGAATAAAAATGGAAAAATAATTAAAGGAACCAATAAAAATTTAGGTGGAACAATGAGATTGGGTCTTTATGAAGCTAAATTAAAAGATAATTCATTAATTATGAAAATCTATAAATCGAAATCTATCAAAGAAAGACATCGACATAGATATGAGGTTAATATTAATTATAGGGATCAATTTGAAAAAAAAGGCATGATTTTCTCTGGATTATCCCCTGATAATAAACTGCCTGAAATAATTGAATTAAAGAATCATCCTTGGTTTGTTGCTGTTCAATTTCATCCTGAATTTAAATCTAGACCTTTGGCACCACATCCATTATTCTCTTCATTTATCAAGGCTGCTAAAAATCATAAATGAAAAATATAAAAGTAAATTGTGGAAATATTGAAATTTCAAATAATAATAAAATTTGTATTATTGCAGGCCCATGTCAGTTGGAAACAGAACAGCACGCCATGGATATGGCAGGAAAAATTAAAGAAATTACTTCTAAATTTAATATGGGTTTTATTTATAAGACTTCTTTTGATAAAGCTAACAGAACAAGTCTTAAAAGTAAAAGAGGAGCAGGCCTTGAACAGTCATTGCCAGTTTTTGATAAAATAAAAAAAGAATTAGGTGTTCCAATACTGACTGATATTCATAAAGCAGAACAATGCTCCATAGTTGCAAAACATGTTGATGTATTACAAATCCCAGCTTTTTTATGTAGACAAACAGATTTATTAATTGCGGCAGCCAAAACTAAAAAAATTATTAACGTTAAAAAAGGTCAATTCCTCGCTCCTTGGGACATGGTTAATGTAACAAAAAAAATTGCTGATTGTGGTAATAATAATATTTTAGTTACAGAAAGAGGTGCAAGCTTTGGTTATAACACCTTAGTTTCTGATATGAGATCGTTACCGATTATGGCAAAAAATGGCTATCCTGTAATTTTTGATGCAACACATTCAGTTCAACAACCAGGTGGACTTGGTGAAACTAGTGGTGGACAAAGAGAGTTTGTAAAATATTTAGCAAGAGCAGCTGTTGCCGTAGGAGTTGCTGGTGTATTCATAGAAACTCACCAAGATCCCGACAATGCTCCATCTGATGGTCCTAACATGCTTCCATTAGATAAATTAGAAAATTTATTAACTCAACTCTTTAAAATAGATAGTTTAATTAAGAAATAAATGAGCAGAATAACAAAAGTGATAGCACGTCAAGTGTTTGACAGTAGAGGAAACCCAACTATTGAAGCAGAAGTTTTTTCAAAAGATATTAGTGAAACCGCAATATGTCCTTCAGGTGCATCAACAGGGTCTCATGAAGCTCATGAAAAAAGAGATATTAAAAATAGAAAATATTTAGGAAGAAGTGTTTTTAATGCAATTAATTTAATTAATAAAAAAATTTCAAAAAAAATTATTAACCAAAATGTTCATAATCAAGAAAATATTGATGTTCTATTAATTAATCTTGATGGCACAAAAAATAAAACTAAATTAGGTGCTAATGCAATATTATCAGTTTCCATTGCAGTAAAAAAACTTTCTTCCAAGATAAAAAAAATACCTTTATACAAAACATTTTTAATAAAGAAAAATTTCAAAATGCCTTATCCATTAATGAATATTATTAATGGAGGTGCGCACGCTAATAATGGTCTACGTATACAAGAATTTATGATTAGACCTGATAAAGCAAAAAATTTTTCTGAGGCTATAAGAATGTGTTTTTTAGTCATTAATAATTTAAAAACCATTATGAAAAAAAATAAATTATCTACCTCTGTTGGTGACGAGGGTGGCTTTGCTCCAATGATTAATAGTAATGATAATGCTTTAGATTTAATAGTTTCTGCTATTAAAAAATCAGGTTTTAAAAATGGAAAAGATGTTTCTATATGTCTCGATGTTGCAGCTAATGAGTTATTTAAAAATGGAAAATACTCAATCCATTCAAAAAAACATATATCTGTAGATAAAACCATTTCTGAATACATTAAGATTATAAAAAAATATAAGATTAAATCTATTGAAGATCCATTTGAAGAAAATGATTGGTTATCATGGCATAAAGTTGTAAAAAAAATAAAAAAAGTTCAGTTTGTTGGTGACGACCTTTATGCAACTAATCTTGAACGTTTAAAAAAAGGTTTTTTAAATATTTCTTCTAATGCAATTTTGATTAAATTAAACCAAATTGGTACTGTAACTGAAACTTTGGAAGTAATTAAATTTGCTAATATTATTGGCTACAAAACAATTATTTCTCATCGGTCTGGAGATAGTGAGGATACATTTATAGCTGATTTTGCTGTTGGAACTAATTCTGAACAAATTAAAACTGGTTCCTTAGCAAGATCAGAAAGAGTTGCCAAATACAATCGATTAATACGTATTGAAGAACTACTAGGAAAAAGTGCTAAAATGAATAAAGTTAATTAATGTTAGATAAAATTAAAAAAAATTATTTTTTATTATTATTTACATTTTTATTACTATATTTTTTTTTCAACTTTTTAGAAGGTGAAAGAGGTCTTTTTTCTTATTTCAAAAAAAAAATTTTATTACAAAATTTGCATAATGAGGAAATTAAATTAAAAAATAAAATAGAAAATTTAAATATTAAAAATTCATTACTTACAAATAATCTTGATCTTGATTACATAGAAATTCTTATAAGACAAAAATTTATGTTTGGAAAAAAAGGTGAAACTCATTATATAATAAATAACAATGACAATTAGACATCCTGAAAAAGTTAATAAACCAATTAATCCAATCAAAAAAAAGCCTGAGTGGATAAGATCTAAATTGACGAATAGTAAGGAGTTTTTTTTAACAAAAACTATTATAAATAAAAATAATCTTGTGACAGTATGCCAAGAAGCTAATTGTCCAAACATTGCTGAATGTTGGAGTAAGAGGCATGCAACATTTATGATTATGGGAGATACATGCACAAGAGCTTGTGCTTTTTGTGACGTAAAAACTGGTAAACCAGAAAATTTAGATCCATTTGAACCCTATAAAATATCAAATGCTGTAAGCAAATTAAATTTAAAACATGTTGTGATAACTTCTGTTGATAGAGATGATTTAGAAGATGGTGGCTCTAACCATTTTTTTAATGTAATTACTGCTACTAGAAAAAAAAATCCTAATACGTCGATCGAAATATTAACTCCCGATTTTTTAAGAAAAGGAGATTCATATAAAAAACTTTTAGAAGCAGATCTTGATGTTTTTAATCATAATATTGAAACTGTACCACGGTTATATTTAAAGATACGACCTGGCGCTAGATACTTTAGTTCTCTAGAACTTTTAAAAAATGTAAAAAAAATTAACAAAAAGATTTTTACTAAATCTGGTTTAATGGTTGGTTTGGGTGAAAACAATGATGAATTGATTCAAGTAATGGAAGATCTAAGATCAGCTGAAGTAGATTTCCTGACAATTGGACAGTATTTACAACCCTCAGTAAAACATCATCCTTTAGAAAGATATTATCATCCAGATGAGTTTAAAAATTTAGAAAATATTGCAAAATCAAAAGGTTTTTTATTGGTTTCATCTTCACCTTTAACAAGATCTTCTTATCACGCGGATGAAGATTTTGCTAAATTACAAAAAAATAGATTAAAAAACTAAATGCCTAAAGCTTCAGTTAAGAGGGTAATTGAATGTAAAAAAGAACAATTAATAAATCTTGTTCTAGATATTGAAAAGTATCCTCAATTTGTACCTTTTTGTTTTGACGCTCACTTATATGAAAAAAATGAACAAGGAGATTTGATATTGATAATTGCTGATCTTACAATTGGCAAAGGTTCATTTAAGAATACTTATAAAAGTGATGTTAAGTTTAATAAAATTGACAATTCTATTAAGATCAAAAATATTGGGGGCCCTTTAAAACATTTAGAAAATACTTGGACATTTAAAGATCATGAATACGGTACAGAAATTTTTTTTGATATAAATTTTGAAATTGAAAACAAATTTTTAAACATTATTATGACCAAATCTTTTCAATTTGGGTTAGATAAAATAGCTGATGCTTTTCAAAAAAGAGCAAAGGAACTATTTAACAACGTCTAAAATTAAATTAAGTGATTTTTTTACAGCTGCTTTTTGAATATTCAATCTTTCTTTATTTTTGAATAAAAACTTATTAATTTTAACAGTATTTCCTTTTTTTATTCCTATATAAACTAATCCCACAGGTTTTTTTTTATTACCACCATTAGGGCCAGCAATACCAGTAACTGAAACAGATATATTTGTTTTGCTAATTTTACTTAAATTTTTAACCATTGATAAACAACATTGTTCACTTACAGCTCCATACTTTCTTATGATTTGTTTTGGAACTTTCAAAACACTATTTTTTGATTGATTTGAGTATGTAACCAAACCCATTGTAAAAATCTTAGATGAACTACTGATTGATGTAATAGTGCTAGATAACATTCCTCCAGTACAAGACTCTGCAAATGAAATTTTAAGTTTTTTTTTTTTTAATTTATTAACTAGTTTACTTGTTAAATTTTTCATCAAAAGATATAATTTTTAAGAACCATTAAACAAACAAGTGATAACACCACGTAAAAGCCAGCACAGATATCATCCATAATTACACCAAAACTATTTTTAAAGTTTTTATCAAAGAAGCTTACTGGAAAAGGTTTCACAATATCGAAATATCTAAAAAGAATAAAAAATATGGCATAGTAAATAATAGCTTCATTACTGTCTTTTATTTTACCATGAGAAATTTCATAAAGATATATGGGTATAGATTGACCTAAAAACTCATCAATTACGATTTCACCAGGATCTTTATTCTTACTCTCTTTAATATGACTTGAGACAGCATAAAAAGAATAGATAAAAATAATTATTAATCCAATCAAAATAATATTAGATGAAATATTTAGAATGTGAAATAAGCAATAAAGAAGAATCGTTGTTGCTAAAGATCCAAAAGTTCCAGGTATAAAATTAATTTTACCTAAACCTAACAATGTAACAAATAAAGAATTGAATTTTTTAATCATATTTGATTACTGAAGCTATCACTTCACAAGCTATAGCTTTTTCTTTGCCAATTACACCTAATTTTTCAGTTGTTTTACCTTTAATGTTTATTTGCAAAGGTAAAATCTTACATAATTTTGCAATACAATTTATAATTTGTTTTTTGTACTTTTGAATTTTGGGTTTTTGAGTAATAATATTAATATCAATATTATTAATTAAAAAGCCTTTATTTTTAGTTTGTTCAATTATATTTTTTAATAAAAGCGTTGATCTAATATTTTTAAATTTTTTATTTTTATTAGAAAATTTTTCACCAATATCACCCATACTACAAGCACCAAGTATAGCATCTGTTACAGCATGTAAAACTGGATCTCCATCTGAATGACCAAAAGTACCTAGAGTAGAAGGAATTTTAATTCCACCTAGATATAATTTTTTATTTGGAATCAATTTGTGTACATCAAATCCAATTCCATATTTTATAGAATTATCTGTTTTAATATCTGAATTAATTGTGATTTTATTATTATTAATTTCACCCTTAATAATTTTTATTTTTTTTTTGGCTCTAATAAATAAGTTAGCATCATCTGTAATTTCTGAACTTTTATCACATTGCAACTGATATAATTTTTTATAATTAAATGCCTGAGGAGTTTGAGTTAGATAAATATTTTCTCTTTTTAAATTACTAATTTGTGTTCCAATTTTTTGTTTAACAGAATCAATAGCCTTAATTGCTGGAACAACACAATCGTTTGATTTTAATTCTTTATATAATTTTTCAATGAGTTTTAATGTAAAATTAGGCCTAGCAGCGTCATGTATCATTACAAATTTTGAGTTATATTTTTTGATAAATTTAAGAGCTTTATTAGAAGAATCTGCTCTAGATTTACCACCCTCTATAATCGTAATATTCCTAATATTTAAATTTTTGGTAAATTTTTTGTGCTTTTTATTAACAACTATAACTATTTTATTAAATTTTTTATAATTTTGAACTTTATCTATAGAATGAACTATTAAAGGTTTTCCTTTATATAGGTGGTATGGTTTTGGGATGTTAGAATTAAACCTTTTACTTTCACCTGCTGCAAGTATTATGAAACAATTGTTCATGATTAAATTAAATAATTATTAAATTAAAGTATTTATTGCATAATGACTAAATTTATCAAAAAGAATATATTAATAGTTTTAATATTTTTAATAACTTTATCGTTAGGTTTTGTAACTTTTTTAACCTTTATTGGTAAAAGCTTTATTCCATTAAGTGATAATAACCTGCAATCACTCCTAGTTTTAAATATAATTTTTTTATTAATTTTTTTTATTTTTATTTTTATCGAAGTTAAAAGTTTGCTTAAAAATAATATTAAAAACATTAGTTTAAATTCAAGCAAAAAGTATCTAACATATTTTTCCTTATTTACATTGATACCCTCAATCTTAATATCTATTTTTTCCCTTTTTTTATTTTCATTCGCTTTAGAAAAATATTTAGACAAAAAAATTTCTTCAGCAGTTAACAATTCATTTGAAATTGCAAAAAGTTATGTTGATAATGTAAAAAATCAAATCGAGTCTGATATTATTTTAGCAGCTTATGACTTAAATAAAAATATAGATATTTTTTATGATAATAAAAATACATTTAGAAATATGTTAAAAACACAAAAGTTAGCAAGAAATATAGATAAAATTTATTTAATTGATAGCTCAGGGAATTTAATAATTTCAACAAATGAGGATCAAGATTCATATACTTCACCAAATGATAAAGCGTTAGAACTTGTGTTTGACGATGAACGTCCAATAAAAATTATTAATACACCAGAAAATGAATCTAGTGCTATTATTAAACTTAATGCATATATTGATACATATCTTTATATAATTAATTTTTTAGATTTAAAAATATCAAATTATTTAAGAGATTCACAAGAAGCATTAACATTTTATTACACAGTTGAAAATAAAACTACAGGAATAAAAATATCGTTTATGGTTATTTATATCCTGGTAGTTTCGTTGATGTTATTTTTGTCAATATCAATAGCCATAAAATTTTCCTCAAAATTTTTTCTATCAATTAATAATTTAATATATGCATCATCAAGTATAGGTAAAGGAAATCTTGACATTAAAGTTCCAGAGATTGAAACAGATAAAGAATTAAAAACTTTGAATAAAAATTTCAATTTAATGATTGAAAAGTTAAAATCACAACAAGAAAAACTTATATTAAATGAAAGGCATGAAGCTTGGGATAACGTAGCAAGAAAATTAGCACATGAAATAAAAAATCCCTTAACACCAATTCAACTAACAATAGATAGACTTAAAAATAAATATTTAAATCAAATTCCTACTGATGAGAGAATAAATTTTAATGATTATTTACAAACGATTTTTAAACAAATTAAGCAAATAGAGAACCTAGTTAATGAATTTTCCGACTTTGCCAGAATGCCCAAACCTATCTTTAAGTCAAATGATTTAATTTCGTTAATAAATTTAAATATCAACCTTTTAAAAGAAATTGATAACACAATTTCAATTAACTTAAATTTTAGAGATACTAATTTGTTTTTTATTTTTGATAATGAGCAAATTAGCAGGGTTTTTTTAAATTTAATTAAAAATTCTATTGAAAGTATTCAAGAAAAATCAAAAAAAATAAGTAATTTTGATAAGAAAATTGATATAGAAATTTTTGATAAAGATACCTATATAACAATTAATATAACAGATACTGGAATAGGTTTTACAGAATTGGATTTTAAGAATATTACTAAACCATATTATACCACTAAAGCTAAAGGAAGCGGGTTAGGATTGTCTATAGTTAATAAAATAGTCAATGATCATAATGGTTCTATTAAATTTAAATCTTTGCAGTTTGGAGCTAAAATAAATATAATTTTACCTAAAAATGTCAGCTGAAATATTAATAATAGATGATAACCCTGATATCAGGAGTATTTTAAATGATTTGATAAAAGATTCAGGTTATAAAACACGAGTTGCTGCAAATTATAGCCAAGCACTTTTAGAAATTGATAAAAAACTTCCTGACGTAGCAATTATAGATGTTAAATTAGATAAAGGTGATAATGATGGTATTGAACTTTTATCTCATATTAAATTAAAGAATAAAGATATTCCCGTGATTATAATTTCTGGACATGCCAATATAGAAATGGCAATTAAATCTCTTAAATCTGGGGCATTTGAATTTATTCAAAAACCATTTGATCAAGAAAGGTTGATGAATTTTGTGAATAGAGCTGTTGAATTTTTCCACTTAAAAAATGAAAACAAGGAACTCGAAAATAAATTATTTCATTCATTTGAAATAATAGGAAAAAGTCAAAATATTCAAAAAATTACTGAACAAATTGAAAAAGTTTCTTTGTCAGAAAGTAGAATTTTTATAAGTGGACCAGCGGGTTGTGGTAAAGAATTAATTGCAAGAACTATTCATAAAAAATCTCCTAGAAAAAAAAATTCTTTTATAATTCTAAATGGTGCACTATTAGATAACAAAAAATATGAACAAGAATTATTTGGTGAAGAAAAAGATAATGGATCTATCTCTTATGGTAGTTTAGAAAAAGCCTCCGGTGGAACTTTGTTAATTGACGAAATATGTGAGATTCCTTTAGAAACACAAACTAAAATATTACGAGTATTAATTGATCAGAAGTTTAAAAGAATAAATGGTGATCATGATATTAAAGTTGATGTAAGAATAATATGTTCAAATAGCAAAGATATTAAAAATGAAATTTTAAAAGGGAATTTTAGAGAAGATTTATATCATAGACTAAATGTTTTTCATATCGAGGTTAATGCTTTATCTGAAAGAGTTGAAGATATACCCTTATTAATAAAATATTTTTCTGAAAAAATTGGAAAACTTTATAATATAAAAAAATTTGATTTAGAAACAAACAATCATTATTTAATTAATTATAATTGGCCTGGAAATGTTAGAGAACTAAGAAATTTAATTGAAAGAATTGCAATATTATCACCAGATGGAAATATAGAAAAAATATCTAGTATTATTAAGGAGTCATTAAAAAGTACTGATATTATCAATGCTAGTGTGAAAAATAGCCTATCTACAACGTTAAAAGAAGCTAGAGAAAACTTTGAAAAGGAGTATTTAACTACTCAATTAAAAAAATTTGGTGGAAATATATCAAAAACATCTAAATTTGTTGGAATGGAAAGATCAGCGTTACATCGAAAACTTAAAATATTAGGTGTCAAAGGTTTAAATTAAAAAATGTACATAATTATATGTGGTGCAGGTAGAGTAGGTTTTACTATTGCAAAATTATTATCTGAACAAAATCATTCTATTACTGTAATAGATCAATCTAGTGATGATATTAAAAAAATTAACGATACTTTAGATGTTAAAGGAATTGTTGGTAAAGCATCATTTCCATCTGTTTTGGAAAAAGCAGATGCACATAGTGCTGATATGATTATTGCAGTCACTAAAGAAGACGAAACAAACATGTTGATTTGTCAAATAGCATATTCAGTTTTTAAAATACAAAAAAAAATTGCAAGAATCAGATCTCAAGATTATTTAGATCCAAAATTTTCTACACTTTATAACAAGGAGAATCTTCCTATAGATGTTATAATATCACCTGAAATTGAAATAGCTAAATCACTTCAGCGAAAACTTGAGGCACCTGGGGCGCTTGACAATGTAATTTTTGCTCAAAACAAAATTAGATTACTTGAAATTTTAATTACAAATTTATGTTCACTTATAGATATACCACTTAATGAATTAACTAAAAAATTTCCTAAATTAGAAGCTAATATTTTAGGTGTAATTAGAGATGAAAAATTTTTGATATTAAAGAAAAATGATGTAATGAAAAAAGACGATAAAGCATATGTTATAATTAATTCAGATCAGATGCAACTTACATTGACCGCTTTTGGACACGAAGAAAAAATTGCAAAAAATATTTTAATAATAGGTGGCGGAAACATTGGTTTTAATCTAGCTAAGAATATAGAAAATTCATTTGATTCTGTTAGATTAAAAATAATCGAAAAAAATAAAGAAAGAGCTGAATTCATAGCTAATGAATTAAATGATACAATAATTATAAATGGTAATGGTTTAGATGAAGATGTTTTATCAGAAACTAACATTGAAGAAATTGAAACAGTTCTTGCATTAACTAATGATGATGAAGATAATTTAATGGTTAGTGTTTTAGTTGAAAAATTTTCTAAGGATAAAAGAACAATGGCTTTAATCAATAAGCCTAATTACTCTTTATTACAATCTTCTTTAAAAATTGACGATTTAATTGATCCAAGAATGAATACTGTATCAAGTATTCTAAAACACGTACACAAGGGAACCATTGAAACAGCATATAGTATTTTAAATGGTGAATATGAAGTTATTGAAGCTGAGATTATTGAAACATCTGAACTTATTAATAAAGAATTAAAAAACTCAAATTTGCCAGAGGAAATAAGAATAGGAGCTATACTAAGGGGAAAAAATATAATTATTCCTAGATCTAATTTTGTATTTTTAAAAGAGGATATAGTTGTATTTTTAGCTAAAAGAGATCAGCTACAATTAGTTGAAAATATGTTTCGTATCAGTTCAATCTAATTTTAATGAGCAAATTTAGTTTTATCTATTTGGGAATTTTTTCCTTAATTATATCTTTATTT
>Ga0114997_10004284_pt1 | contig 11087 bp, 1 predicted proteins | sample ArcticOcean_MG_C_2_FD_87045 | JGI IMG/M metagenome (GOLD analysis project Ga0114997, IMG submission 87045) | Marine microbial communities from western Arctic Ocean - ArcticOcean_MG_CB4_136 | ecosystem: Environmental > Aquatic > Marine > Oceanic | place: Arctic Ocean: Canada Basin | collected... | reverse complement strand
TGCGTTTGGATTTGCCCAAATTAAAACACCATTAGTAAATCCACCTGCACCACTACTTGCAATAGATTTGTTATTAGCATTCGTTTTAATTGTAACTGATGATACGTTCTTTGAGACATTATCCTCTATATGAGTTACAGCTGAAACAATTCCAATTATTCCACTAACTCCATTTGTTGCTCCTGTTAGACTATCTGCTGCAGTATTTGCCATCACAGCTTCGCCCACCTTAAACGTTCCAGGGTAAGTTGCACCATCAACTGTATATCCAACATTTGCACTTGATATTGTAGAAGAATTAGAATTAACGTTCATTGTCATTTCAACATGAACATTCAAAGTTGCGGTGTTAGCAGTTCCACCACTTGTTAAGGTTGCAGAATATGCTGTAGACATTACATTCACATAACCAGATCCTCTAGTTGTTATTGAAATATCTGAATTTGAAAGTCCACCATTATCAACCAAATTTTCAATAGAAATTACATTCATTCGATCCATATCAATAACAGGCGATACATGAGAATTAGCAGAAGTCATTTCGGCTCTAATTCTGAACGTTCCATTAGTACTATAAACTATTCTTTTTTGGTCTATTAATCCATAGTTTTGATCTGGACTAAACACGATATATTCTGCAGATCCCTCAGTACCATCAGCCAATGCAAATGTACTATTAGATGCTGCATACTTCCATTGTATTTCTGTATCACTAAATCCTACAGTAGAAGTTCCAATCTTAATTTTATCAGCTAATACATTCGCGGTATTACCAGTAGCAGAATTTGCTGCAGAACTAAATTTTACAAAGTTATTACTACCACCCCCACCTATATCGAAATCAGCTCTTTGGACATTAAACATCAAATACTTATCTGGATGCGCCTCCCAAACTCCTGCATTTTGTGGTTTATAGAAAGAACCAACAAATGAAGGTTTAGATATTTTATGTGTAGTTCCTGAAGAGTTTTCTCCTTCTTCTGCTATATGTAATGTATACGTTGTACTGTTTGTAGATATAACTATAGCATATTCATCTGGAGTCAAATAAACAGGAGACTCAAATGTGAAAACTGTAGAAGTCGTTGTATTACTTGTTGCAGAATTTGCAACAGTTGAAATTTGTACTTCATCTGGGTTCAATATAACTTCACTAAACGGAACTATCTTAGAAGCACTTGGAAATCCATTAACAATCGGTCTAATCTGCACCGTAACAGGAAGATGTAAATCTTTTGCTGAGAAATATAGAGTAAGATTTCTTAAGAACAACCCTTTTGGAAATGTACTGGGGTCCACATGAATTGTTTGACATAGTGGATTGATCCAATTTGTTTTTTCAGTTGATCTTGCAACTGTATCTGTAACAATAGCCTCATCATTAGGAAGTTCTCTGAGATTTTGAACTTCTCTTGTTGAAATCAATAATTGTTCACGGGTCTGTAAAAGTCCCTTAACGGCATACTTTGTTTCTGCCACCGTTACTGTTGATTCAACATTATTGAGAACACTATCTGTAATCCTGAGAAGTTTATCCCCCGATCTCCAAATACCATCTTTTATAAACAATTCTCCGGCACATTGTCCAGATGCATCAGTTTTCATGACACCATTGGTTGTACCAAGTGCAAATTTTTCTACTGTTGCAATATTAGCAGATGCTTCACTAACGACACCCGTAATCGTATTAGCCACAGTAAATACATGAGTTGCATCTCCAATATTAGCAGTTGTAGGAAATATTTCACGCTGTCCTTCTGGAAGAGCATTGGCCGAACCATATCTAGCAGAATCAGTAGCAGATATGTTTCCAGTTAAATTTGAAATATAGATTGTTGCGGTATTAGTAACAGATGTATTGGAAGCAATTATAACTGTACCCCAATTATTTGCACCATCCCTGACAATTTCACCCACTTGAAATGTTCCAGAAGTTGAAATAAGACTCAATTTGGTAGCCGGTCTTACATTTGCGGATACATCTGTTTCCCCAAAGAAAGTATAAACATTAGTTTGTGGTTGCATTCCTGTTGCAGCAAATTGAATTGTTTGACCTCTTACGTATGGAACAACCGTTGTATCAATAACTTTATTGCCTACTGTTTTCATGACTGCTTCAGGAGCAGTATTGGCACCAATTCCAACCCGTGATTTAGAACTACCCATTTCTGAAGTACTTCTATTTGCTCTGGATGTTTTGCCAACCTTTTCTACACTTTTTTCTGGTGATTCAGTTACTTGTTTACCTGTCCAATTTGTTCCCCAATCATCATACTCCGAACCAAACCCCGTTCTTCCACCATCTGGGCTTAATGTCCAATTATCATTTTGTCCTTCCAGATTTGTTGTAATGTCTGGGCGTTTACCCTGAGAAAACCATGTATCTGATGAAGGATATGTTTTTAATTTACCCACAAAATTTATAATATTAAATGGATTAATAGCTACAGTATTACTTGAAAGTGGTTGTTGAACATAATTAATATCAGTATAAGGTAAAGTAATTAAGTCACCAGTTTTCATTACGTTATTACTATAACCTAAATTATATGTAAACCTATGATTATCATAGTAAAATCCTGGCCTCATTTCTTTGGTAGCATATTCAACAGAAATATTATAATCATCATTCATTACATCACCAACTGAGTGACCACTAAAGGAATCAACTAACATACCACTCTTGAAAGCGGCACCTCTTGGATTGAACAATGAATCTGTTGCTGTTCCGGTAGTAAAGTCTCTGGCTGCAGTTTCCTTTTCTAATATAGTTAAGGATGTATAATACTCTAATCTTTCAACTCTCTTTTCCAATTTACCAATATCTCGCATAGTAAATCGTTTATTGTCAATATATCGTGTAGTGATATCGGCAAGATTAAAAGTATAGGCAGGAATATTCAAGACATAAAGTGTCATTGAATCTTCATCATCAGGTGGAGCAATTGGATTGAGTGCCGGTTCACCTTTCAGTACTTTCATCTTTCTATCTTTAGTCAATGTCATTTTATCGACTCTTGACAAATAATAACTAAAAGATGCTGTAAGTGATCCATCTGGATCAGGTGTGGGTATTCCTTCAATAGCTGCAGTATTAGCTCTCAGATCATTTGCTGCGTTTTCTCTCCTTGGCCTTATATCAATACAATCTCTCAAACTAAATGTTTCACCAGTAGTTGGACTAGTAAAGTCAGGAATAATCGAATAACTAAACGTATTTAATCCACCATGATATGAACCTGCTGTTGGATATGAATCTACAGCATGATAACCTTCTCCACCATCCCATTGAAAATAATCCACCACAACCATAATTTTACCTTTAGGTCCTGACCGTCCCGGCTTTAATTTTATGGACCCATGATCGTAAAAATTATCTTTTTGACCTGTGATAAAAGTATAATTATCAGTTATTTCATTTGTTGGAGAAGTCATCATAGTATTTGAGACTTCGATAAATGGTTGTCCAGAATCAACAACTTTTACCAAATTAAATGCATCTGAAACAGGAAGAGAATCAGTTTCAGTTTGTGTTTGATTCGGTGCTGAGAAATAAAATTGTCCTGACGCTAACGTATTTACTGGAGTAGCACCACCAGTAACAACATGTGTAGTATTACCTGCAACCAATGATTTTATCCTTGGTCCTGGCTCTTTCTTTACTGCAGAACTTTCTACTGTATAAATAACATCCGCCACAAAAGCTGTATGAGTATTACAATATATGTCTACTGAAGTTCTAGTGGGGTCTGCAGAACTGATTGTTACTGGCCTAATTTTTGTTCCAGCATCATTAACGGCACCAAGATCAAGATAATCTCCAGTTTGTACTACCCTATACGATCCATTAGTACCAGTACTACCGCCTGTAACAGCTGATGCAACAGCATTAACTAATGTCTGTGCTGCATTGGGTGTTTTAACAACTACAATAAAATTTTCTCTTGCATTGTCTGCGGAAAGAGTTCCGGCCGAAGGCATAAATCGATAATTCGGATTAGATAATGTAATAGTTAATTTACCACCTGAATCAGATGTGAGGGATTTTTCTACCTTTTTAAATGTGTAACTAATCGTATTGCCTGTTGCAGCCGTTGATTTAATCGGACTTTGAGGTAGAGGATAAACTAAAGTATTCAGATCTGTATTTCTTAGGAGTGTATTGCCTGAAGTAGAACTATTAAATTTTCCGGCGGCCGAGACATCGGCATATGAATTGATAGTAGCGACTGTAGCAGGTGAGACGCTCAATGCAGCAACTGACATATTTTCTACATCTTTGATTTTAAAATCGATTTCATATGTAGTATTAGCAATAGATGTTTGAGTCAATTCGGTATTGGCCACTACAAAATGTCCAGTAGAATTAGAATAATAATCATCTATAATTCTAACATCACTAGTAACATCAATACCACTTGTTGTGTTAACTGTAATACTTGCACCAGTATATGCATCATTAACATAAGAAGTGGAGGCAGTAGTTAATTGAACTATTCTGTCATTCGCATTTGCCCCAGCAACGGTTCCAATATTATTGTTTGAAGTATCAACATCCCAAAGATATACTCTGTAATTAGAGTGGTTTGTATCTGGGTATGCAGTATTTCCAGAACTTGCGTCCCAATCTATACTACGAATTCTTGCCGTACCCACTTGAGTCGCTTGATATACAGTATTAGTTGTTAAGTTAATTGATGCGTATGGAACTGAATGAAGATGTACTATTTGAGATGCCCCAATATCAATCAAACTATTAACAGTATCAACTACAAGATAATTTCCTAATTCTGTACTAATAGAATAACTAATAACAGATTCACTATCTCTTCCCTTATCTATATCAAGATATTGCGTTGCAATACTTTCATATTCAAATCCCTTTACATATGCTTTACCAACATCCATTCCAGCAGAAATTTCAGATTCATTATAAATCTTGGCAGCTTCTACTTGAGTATCAAGATTTGTCTGTATTGTTAATCTTGTATTATTTGCAATAGCGGTAACCTGAGATGTAGTAACATTAGATCCAAGAGAAAGATAATCTCCTACATCTACCTCTGTCAAAAATAGAGTATTGTTTCCATGTACCGCAGTACCCGAAACACCAGCATTAGCCGTTGTTCCAGATATTCCTCTATGTGCTTTGAGATCTAAATTGAATGGCGTGATGGTATAATCACCGGATTCATCATATGTCCGCCTAGCAAGAGTCTTCCCAAATTCTCCGTATGCCGGATACTTGACTTCTTCTTGTTTTTTACCGTCTTGTACTTTTAATAGTTGAATAAAATTTTCAGAAGCAAGGGCGGTGGTAGGATCACTTGACGCGGTTCCTTTAGTTGTTAATACTAAACTAATTCTATATCTGTTAGATCCTGGTGCTGCATAGTTATATGCACCTGTAGCTGGATCAAGTAAAGTGGAATCATCATCACTAGACAGGGTTGATTCTGTAATTGTTAATCCAACTCGACCAGATGGAACTTTAGAATAAGTATCAAAAATTATAGTATTTGAATTATTGAAACAAAAGAATCCCCCAACAAAGAATACCCCAGAATCAATACTAATACATGATCCATCCGAAACTGCATTTGCCATTCCGGATGCTCCGGTCGCACTAACAGTATTCGCGTTGATGGCTCCACCCTCTATCGTAATTATTTCTCCGTCTAAAAATGCATCCGCCGATAAATAATGAACCATTAACGTGGGTTGAGTGAGAGAAGTAGCCGCCTGCGTAGCTACAACCTTTCCTCTTGCATTAGAAGTCGTACCAATAACAGTTGTTGCAATAAAGGATTCAACATTAACCAGCTCCCCGTCTTTTTGGGTTTCTAGTTTAAGAGCTTTAACTTCAGTATCTAAAGTTACTTCTCCGCCTATAACTCGGCTTCCATCCTTAAACATATGTTGACCGTATCTTTCAATTTGTTTTTGAAGTACGGTCTGTAATTGTGTTACTTCTCTTGCCTGTACTGCATAACCAGGTCTAAAAAGAATACGATAATATTCTTTTTGTTGATCATAGTCATCATAGTACGGCGTAACGTTGAAGTTTGTAGAAAGTGGCATTCAATCTTCCTCTAGTATAAAATGATTAGAATTCAATAATTAATTTAACATCTTCTATTTGGTCATCCGCCCTTGTTACAGGTGAACGATTTTCAACATAAAGAATATCACCAGAAAATTTTTCAAAATCTCCACCTACAATTGCACTAGTATTTGATGATGCGAGACCGGCAGTAATAGTTTCGTTTGCTTGGAAAGATCCAACAATACCATCATATCCAGCAGTAGTATTTGATCCCATTATAACATCTACTAATCTGATAGTAGTATTACTCTTGAAATCAACTATCTTACCAGTTGCTCCAGATCTAAGTCCTGTTAATGTCGCATCTTCCGCATAAGCCGTACTATTCCAAGTTTGAATTGTCATAGTTACACATTGATCAGCAGCCGATGCTGTTGCAACATCACCATTGGCATATAATGGTTGTGCTACCAATCCAATTTTACGAAAATCGTTGTTTGTAGTGAAGTTTCCAGATTCTCCATACTCTAATCGACTATTAATCATTACAAAGAAACCACCAAGTTCTTCAACTGAATCATCACCGTGACCACCTCTTGGTCCGATAACCGGAGTAACTGATCCAGAACTCCCATAACTTGCATTTGCGGTTATAGTTGCAATAGCATTACCATAATTATTTCCTCCGGCAACCACTACAATATCACCAATAACACCTGAAGCAGTATTTGTTGCACGAACATTTGCTCCTTGTCCATCACCTGTAATAGCAATTTTTGGGGCAATGGAATATCCATCTCCATCTGCTGGTACGTTAGCACTTGCAAGAGCCGGTGTCCATGTTACAATATCAGTTCCAGAATCATAAGCTTGGATAGTTCCACCTTTACCTGTGACTCCACTAGTTCCCACTTGTGAAGTAAAGTAAATATCACTTCCAATTACTGAACCGGTAGCCAGGCCAGTGCCTACAATTTTACATGTAGTTGTAGTTTCTGAATAACCAGTTTGTACTACTCCTGTTTCAAATTTATATCCAGTACCACCAGCAGCTACGTGAGCAACTTCAACTGCACCATTACCTGTTGAATTTGCTGCAATTTCAATATCATACTGAAAAGATGAATCAGAAGTATTTGCAATTGCACCATTTGCTTTTCTTACACGTTGAGTAGGCATGTAACTAGGTGTTACAAACTTAAGAGCTCTTGCTGCCGAAACTTGATACAAAAATTTCCACTTGTATCCATCACCGGTAGTAACAATTGATGTTCCTGTACCAGTAGGCTTCACAGTAGAAACGCCGTCTGTATTATTATTTGAGAGACATTTATAAACGTTGTAATCTTCTGTCATTACATAAAATGTTTGATCAAATAATGCATTGTTTGCATGAGTATATGCAAAATAATTTGTTCCAGATGTCCAATTATATCTTGGACATACGTGACTTACATCCGTAGATCCAATTTTCTTGGCTGCTATCATATCACGCCAGTGATTATAGACAGTATTAGCAACAGAATCGGTTGGTGTGGGTGGTGCAGTATCATCGGATGATGCTTCCGTCCACGCGGTTACTTTACCTATAAAAAGGTACATGTGAGTTTGAAGTAACCCCGATGAGTCTGTAATAGCAGCTCCTGATGTGGCAGCCACTTCATCAAATGCTTCCACAAACTGTTTTGCGTTGTGAATTCGGAATTTATTAGTTACTATAGCAGGCATTTTGTTGTTCCTCCAAAAAAAACTTAATATGTTAATTAAAAGTGGTGTCGCTCCACCAGTTACAATTTATCAATCCTCATTGTTATATTTATCAATTCACCCTTATTATATTTATATGTTTTATAAAAAGTATTTTGACTATTGACGCCAGAATACTGCATCAGTTCCACCCCAATGTTTTCTAGTTACAATTAATGTTGTATCGTTAGTGATAGATGCAATTTTAAATTCGCCGGGCTCAGTAAGTATAACTTTGCCCCCATCCTCTAATTGTAAATCGTCTGTATCTGATTCTACATGTTCTTGATCCATTAGATCATCATCTTCATAAGTTATATTATCACCATTTTCCATTAACATAGTTGTGGTGTCTTCTAAAATAATATTCTCATCAGCCGTTTGAAAAATATCTCCAGCTTTAACTTGTGAAGTAAATGTAGTATTAGTTCCAGTTACAGTAGTTGAATTGTGTGGTATTGAAATTTGTCCTTCTAATCGTGTCAATACTCTACTATGTTGATATGCTGGAATCACGATCCACGATTGATGTATGCGATATTCAGAAGGAAATATTCTAGAGGTTTCCATTAGTATTTTTTGTAAGTTGTCCTCATTAAGAATATTGTTACCTGCACCCTGATCTTCTAATTGAATAAATTCAGAATAGGCTTCACCTGAATTTAAAATGTCTCCTTCAATAGCAGGATAATCTTCAAACAATATATGATCTGTAACTAATAAATCATCTTCTGCAAGTAAAAGTCCAACTTCACCTTCCAAAGTCATTCGATCATGAGTAAAACTGATATCGGTTAATGGAGATTTCCATTGCGATGTATAATGAGGTCTAAAAACTTGCATACCAAAAGTAGAACCTGTGGTGTCTTCTCCGTGACCTATATAATTACTAATTAACTCACCACCCATATTGGCACCACCATCTACTGTTGGCGCATTAGTTAAAACAGTAGCAGGTTGAGTTGAACCCAATTGAGTTATTATTTTATCTCGTTTACTCGCTGGGGGATTAGCAAAGAATTCTAAAACAATACGAGAATTGTTCTCTCCATTTTGATCCTCATGTATTATATGAGAACCATCTTCCCCTCTTAAATCTCCCCCCATTGAATCAGTAAAAACTAATTCTTTAGTTGGCAACAATAAATTATTATAATATCTCTCTTCTCTTATGTATGAAACCCCCTCATCTGATAAAGACGAAATTACTTCATTAATAATTAAATCTCCACTTTCAGTTATAATTCTTCCTAATCCTGAAACATAATCAACATATTCTATTGTGGGAACAACTCTCTTAACTCTTCCTTCATCTGAAGTTGTAACATGAGAATATTCTGTGAGAATCCTTTCACCAAGAGCTGGATTGGAATCATCTTCATATAGAAATCCACCGGAACCGTCTTCCTGAAGAATCATCCAACCGGTTGTCTGACTATTTGTCCAACTAACACTTGTCTCAAAAAATGGAATACTTTCATAATGATTATCTCCATACGTATCTTCTTCAAGTGCAATGTATCTTGGTGGTCCAGTTCCAAAGCTTCCAGTATCTTCCGTCAATATATAACCCGAATCACTTAATCCTGTATCGTATCCATGATCTTCCATAAGAAGGTCACTACTGAAGCTCATATCGATAGAAACTGTTCCTGTTTCTGCAATTGGAAATTTTAACTGTGGATAAAGGTAAGTTCCGCCCGGCTGTAAAAGGATAGTGTCGCCAGCTTCATCAAGGATAGCACCATTAAATGGATTATCCCAATTTGAGGTATTTGATAACCAAACATTTGCAAATGATATAGTTTCTACTGTAAGATATTCAACAGAACTATCTGCGATTAATAAATCATTATTAGCAGAATCTTCCATTATAATATTATCACCCACATCTGCAGTACCTGATAAAGCTGAATTATCAAGTACAATATAGAAATATGGATCAGCCGTTACACCAGCACCAGGATCACCTCTACCTGGAGTAATCGTATAAGTATTTGTGGTGGGTATTGTTTGAATAGCATATTCCCCATCCCAATAATCAGTAGATATTCCACCAGGAAATCCCGAAATCTGAATTCTATCATTTACTAACAAACCATGTAAAGTATCTGTAACCGTAAACGTTGTAGAATTGGTACGGGCTACTGTAACATCTCTAGAATTTTCTTCCAAAAGATTATTATCATCACGAACTTCTAACCTAGCATCTATCGCTTGCCAAGGATGGTCAGCAGTATAAATTTCTAATTCTGTTTGGTTGTTTGATGATTGATATTGAAGGTTAGCATAAGAATTAATAGTAACTTCACACGTATGATTTCTTCGGATATCTGTTGAAAGGGTATCAACATTACCATGTTGACCATCATCCCACATTCTTGCAGAAACTTTATTACGAATAGCCAATTCACCAAACATCACCAGCCCAGATGGATGTATTATTCTCTTTACATCATTTCGGAAAATATTAACATCGAAATCAGTTTTTATAACATAAGAAAAATCTTGATAATATTTTCCATCTTGAATTTTCGGTGTACCACTAATTAGTCCATCTGTTCCCACATATTTCCCAGCATATTCACCATAAGCACTAAGTACTGCAGTAAGCTGTGCATCTTGATTTCCACCAGTTGTAGTAACAGTAGGTGGACTAGAATATCCACCCCCAAAATTATTAACTTCAACCTTTTTAATCGCCCCACTTGGAATCAAGTCAGCCGATTCTTGGTTATAAACCATTAAATCTGTATCTTCATAACTTATAAGAAAATCATCTTCCATTAACATGTTAGTGGTGTCTACAGTATATTCAACAACAGATACTACTCCTTTAGCATCTCCTCCCCCACCGCCAGTGAATATAACTGGATCGCCCACAATATAACCCGTTCCGCCAACATTTACCTCTGATAAAATGTATTCATAATCCATTAGATCATTATCTTCATATTGAATAAACTGTCCTGCTAACGCGGGTGATAATGCAGTGTTGGCGACCGGAGTAGCATCTTCCATTAACATGTTAGTGGTGTCTACTTGTATAGTAACGCTTGTTACTGTTCCTAATGTCGTTCCACTTGCAATGTCTCCATTCGCATCCGCTTCTGTAGCTATATCTTCTTCAATTGTAAAAAATGAAAGTTTTCCATAGTCGTCACCAACAGTAAAGTTGAAGCCTAATTCAATATCCGATAATACTAATTCAGTAATTTGGAGGCCCCCTTCTACGAAAGACTCAATCATATGTTCAACCATACCAGAACATCCGGACCCCAAACCAGTAACCCTT
>Ga0114997_10004283_pt1 | contig 11091 bp, 16 predicted proteins | sample ArcticOcean_MG_C_2_FD_87045 | JGI IMG/M metagenome (GOLD analysis project Ga0114997, IMG submission 87045) | Marine microbial communities from western Arctic Ocean - ArcticOcean_MG_CB4_136 | ecosystem: Environmental > Aquatic > Marine > Oceanic | place: Arctic Ocean: Canada Basin | collected... | reverse complement strand
CGAAACCCTAGAGCAAGCCTTTAGGGTCTGTAACAATTAACACAGAGAGGTAAATAATATGCAATTAACTAAAAAGCAAAAAACCCAGTTAGAAAATATAGGCTGGACACCATGCACTGTATGGGCTGGCTGGGACTGGGATTTTAAAGGCAATCCATTAACTACATTAACTGAACTTTTAGAATTACCTAAAGCAGAGGGTTATGACTTTGCTATCGTAGGTTATAGAAAGAGTAAATAATATGAAGCTAACACTTGAAGACTATAAAAAATATGTAGACGAAGAAATGACCAATGAAGATTTTTTAAAGGACAGAATGGAGACATGGACTTTAGAAGATTTTGAAAATTACTTTGGTGAAGAAGAAGCAGACGTTGAATTAACTTATAATGAGGAGCAATAATATGACCATAACAAATGAAACTAGAATAGAAGCACTAAAAGAAGCTAGTATTTCTATAGCGTGCTGTTTAGATGAAGTGAGCGAAGTTACTAAAGAAGATTTAGAGCACATCCAAAGTCAGCTATGTATCTTAGAGAACTATGAAGATGAAGAAGAGGTAAGAAACAGAAAACTGACACGTGAAGAAGAAGCAAACATGAGGTACATGAGAAACGAAGACTAAAAACTACACTGAAGAGCTAGTGAAACTCTAGCGAAACCCAGTTTAATTGCTGGGTATGTAGGTCTTAAATCTACACTTGTATCCGTACAAGTATTAATTAACATTATTATAGAAAGCGAGGTGATTCTAAATGAACACTATGACACCAAAAATTGTATACAGTATTAATGGTAATGGCTGTATGAATGGACACATAAAAGGTACTGCGTGTAAAATTGCAGACAGCCCACTACACTTATCAATACTACCTATCAGAAATAAGAGGGAAACTTAAGATGACCACGACTATAAATCTCATACTTTTCAAAGTTACGATAGAGAACTTTAGTCGTTTTGTGTGGTTCAAAAATCGCACAAACAAACTTGAGTTTATTTTTGATTTTGGATATTGGACGTTTTACGTTTATAAATAACAACACGATAATATTTGTCTTGCCCTAGAGACGAATATTAAATAAGAAAGGATAACCAAAGGGATAATCTATATGATTATAAAGATTGAAAAACTACTCTCAATTATTGAAGAGTTTAGGCACTACCAGCCTAACATTGAAAGCACTGCAATTTCTGTGTTTTTAATGGTAGCTCTACACGATAAGAAAGAGGGAATACCAATGCAATTTGTAGCTGACAAGTTAGAGATTGCACAATCTACAGTTTCAAGAAATGTTACTAAATTTTTGAAGCTGGCAAGACATAAGGACAATCCAATGGGCTTTTTAGAAAGCTTTGAAGACCCTTATGAAAGACGTAGAAAGTTAGTACGTCTATCTCCAAGAGGAGCAAGTCTAATACGTAATATTACTAATAGACTTTAAGACCTCTAAAACAATCAACATAGAGAGCGAGGTGAGGAAACATGGATTTCCAACGCAACCCGAAGCTCTTAACAGAAGTACTTCGTAAAATCTCTGCAAAGGGGTGGGACAAAGGACAAGCTGTTAGAGCTGGTAAAGTTATTGAGATACTTGGTAAAGGTATTTTAGTGACTGAGGTAAACGAACTGCATATCGAACATTTATGCACTACGCTAGAATCGAGAGGGTTTGCTGGTAGCACTATTAATCGCTACTTAGCTTCTCTAAGCAAAATGTTAAGTTATGCAAAACAAAAACATGCTATCTACCATTTAGATAGGATACCACATATCGAGTGGCATGAAGAAGGTAAGGCACGTATTAGATATATGCAACCTGAAGAAGAAGAAGAGATGATACAGCTTTTAATTAAGCATGATAAAGCTGATTATCTTAACTTCTATTTATTTCTACTCGATACTGGAATGAGACTGAGTGAAGCGTTGTATTTGAAGCTCGAAAACATTGGTGATATGCAAGGTAGCAAATATGCTATTTTAGAACACACCAAAAACGGTGACACTAGAAGTGTGCCACTGACAGAGCGAGCGACTAAGATAGTTGCCGACAATACAAAACACTCAGAACGTACTGACAGGATTTTCAACTTAAATATATGGACAGTTGAAAAAACTTGGCGTTGGCTGCGAGCTATGATGAAGCTAGAAGATGACAAACAATTTGTTATACACTGCTTACGTCACACTACAGCCAGCCGTCTAGCCCAGTCAGGACAAGTAGAAATGCACTTAATACAGAATTGGCTGGGTCATAGGACTAATGCTATGACTATGAGATACGCACACTTAAAGCCAAGCTCATTATTGGGTGGAGTAGACGTTTTGAACGTTTTAAACAAGAAACCGTAAGCGGATAGGTCAGCAAGAAGTTATAAGTCCCTTGCATGATTTTCCGCTAACGGATAGTAGGAAGTTGTTGATTTTGTTGGATAAAAGTGGTGGCTCGAGGTGGACTTGAACCACCGACACAAGGATTTTCAGTCCGAGTGACAGTAACCCCTCAAAAATTGTATGCTTTTGAGGATTGAATTTTCCTTACACCATAACGATTACAGCAAGTCAGCAACTTTCCGCTAGCACATATTAACCTTAAAGTGCCCATAATAGAAGTCTTTATTTAAAAGAGATAAATCCCACACATAACTAGGAGATTATTACTATGACTAAACTCATACAAAGCGTTGTCACATACGTTGATGAAGCCAATCACGAAGCCGAGATGTTAAAACTTGGTAAACAAAGAACTAACAAAAGAAAAAACGAACACATATTACGAGAAGAAGAGAGTGTTACTAATTATGGTAAGACACTTGTAGCTAACACCATAAAACCATTGGGTGAAGCTATATTTAATTTTATAGATGAGTCTTCTAAACTTAAGATGGGACAACCACCTATCGCCTACAGACTTCTATCTGAAGTCCAGCCTGAAATCTCAGCATTAATCACAGCAAAAACCGTTATAAATACCCTATCACAGAACAAGCCTTTAACAGCTATGGCAATAGTTTTAGGTGGTAAAATTGAGACTGAAATTGCTCTAAAGAACTTTGCTAATTTAAACCCTGAGCTTTATTCTGTAGTCAAAGCTGACTTAGATAAAAGGTCTTGGAACTACAGTTATAAGAGACGTAAACTTAAAGAGAGTGCAAAGCGTGATAACGTAGAGATGTGGGAAGAATGGACTACACCTGAGAAGTTACACGTGGGACTACGATTAATAGAGCTTATGATTATCTCTACTGGTCTTATTGAAATTGTACTTGAGAAAGTAAAACACAAGAAAGCTAAAGTTGTCAGACAGACAGCATTAACTAAGGAGTGGATAGCTGATAGGAATAGTTTTAATGAGCTTTTAAATCCTGAATATCTACCTACAGTTATGCCACCTAAATCGTGGACTAGTCCTACAGGTGGTGGCTATTGGACTGAAGAAATGCCTGAGCTTGAGCTGGTGAAACAAAAGAATAAAAACTTTAAGAAAGAATTAGAAAACTTTCAAATGCCTGAAGTCTATAGTGCAGTCAATGCCATGCAGAATACAGGTTTCAGCATCAATACTGAAATACTAGGTGTAATGCAAACTATATGGGACAGAGATTTAGCTATCGGGGGTATGCCACCAGTAGATAACTTGCCTATACCAAACAAGCCACTTGATATTGATACCAATGAAGTCAGTAGAAAAGAGTGGAAGAAGTTAGCTGTTATAGCCCATACTGAAAATGCACGTATGTTTTCTAAAAGATTACTATATGCCAAAATTTTATGGATGGCTGACAAGTTTAAAGACTATGCTTCTATCTATTTTCCACAACAAATGGATTTCAGAGGAAGATGTTATGCTGTTCCAGCCCACCTAAACTTCCAATCTATAGACGGCTCAAAAGCTTTGCTAGAGTTTTCACAAGGCAAAGAGATAACAGAAGAAAACAATGGTTTATTTTGGCTGTGTGTACATGGTGCTAACGTTTGGGGTCACGACAAAATATCATTAGAAGAGCGTGTAGACTGGGTGTTAGAAAATACAGAAATGCTAGAAGCCAATGCACAAGACCCACTTGAAAACCAGCAATGGGTAGACGCAGATAAACCTTTCCAAGCTTTAGCTTTTGCCAAAGAGTTTTCTAAATTTAGAGCTGAAGGATATGGATTTATAAGTCACTTGCCTGTTGCCGTAGACGGTACTTGTAATGGCTTACAGATTTATTCTTTGATGTTAAAAGATAAGGTAGCTGGCAAGTTGGTAAATCTTACTAAAACTACACAACCTCAAGACATTTATCAAACTGTTGCTGACGCTGTTATTGCAAAACTAAAAGAGCTAGAAGCTATCAATACTCCTTATGCAAACTTATGGTTACAGTATGGAGTAAAAAGAAGCACTGTTAAAAGAACTTGCATGACGATTGTATATGGAAGCACAAGATATTCTTGCACTGACTTTGTAGTGGAAGATTTAACTAAACGTAAAGACAGTGGAGAAAATCATCCATTTGGAAATGATGTCTTTAAGCCAGCTTCATTTCTATCAGGAATAATATGGGATAGCATTGGAGCTAAACTTAATAGTGCAAGAGTGGGAATGGATTTCTTACAAAAGATTGCACGTGTAGTTTCTAAAGAGCAACTTCCTATTCACTGGATTACGCCAGTTGGTTTTCCTATTTATCAATCTTACCCTGAGATGAAAAGCAAGCGAGTTAAAGCTATGCTTATGGGACAGATTATCAAACCTCGTATTAATACTGAGACTGATAAAACTGATAAACTAAGAATGGCAAATGGAGTAGCTCCAAATTTTGTACATGGATTAGACGCAGCAGCTATGCTTAGAACTGTAAACATAGCTTACACCAAAGGTATTAGAAACTTTTGCAACGTGCATGACAGTTACGGAACTACTGCTGGTGATGTAGAGACTTTATCAGAATGTTTACGTGAAGCGTTTATTGAAATCTTTGATGACAGTAATGTATTAGAAGAATTTAAAGAGCACGTTTCAGTAATGCTACCTGAAGAATTAAGAAAAGAATTACCTGAGCTACCACTGCAAGGTGATTTGGATGTTACCTCGATTAGAGAGAGTGACTTTTTCTTTGCCTAGATGTATCCGCTCAAGGATATAATACCTAAAGTACCCTTAATAGATAATAATACCTGAGAGGATTAAATATGACACCTGATGATTATGACAACTTGATGAGAACTATCTCATTAGACACTGCCGTTAGCCTTATGGGCGAAGGCTGGATTTTACAAACAGAAAATGGAGATGACTATAATGCCGAAGAATAATTATGATAAGATTGTAACCCCTATTGGTGTGAGCCAATATGCGTGGCTTACAAAACCTGACACACAATTTGACCCTGACGGTCACTACAAGGTTAATCTTATCTTAGACACTGACAAAGCTCAGGATGTTATTAACAAGATTGAAGCCAATGTTAAGAAAGCAATGGCTAACGCTAAAGAAAAGGTAAAAGGCAAAGCTGTAAAAGCTGCTCCTTCACCTTACTTTGAACAGTTGGACGAAAGTGATGAGCCAACTGGTAAGACTGTGTTTAAGTTTAAAACAAAAGCACAGATTACAACTAAGGACGGTACTCTAATTCCAAACAGAGTTGCTTTATTTGATAGTGCTGGTGTTCCCCTCACTGACGCTAACGTATGGAGTGGGTCTGAAATGAAGGTGAGTGCCGAACTTATTCCTTACTATACTGCTATGGCTGGTGCTGGCGTATCTTTAAGATTACGTGCAGTACAAATTACTAAACTCGTAGAGGGTGGTAGTGGTAATGCTAAAGGTTATGGCTTTGGTGAGGAAGACGGATACAAATTGGAAACTTTTGAAAATGTAAGTAGTGATGAGACGGTTTCCGAAGAAGACTTTTAGTAACGTAGGATTACGTTATGGATTTCGTTCAGGTCTTGAAGACCGTATATCAAAAGAACTAGAATCCGCACGTGTGGAGTATGAGTATGAAAAGCACAAGCTTAAATATACTAAGCCTGAAAAGCTACATACTTATACTCCTGATTTTTACATTGTTAAAAGAAAAATATTCATAGAGACCAAAGGTCTTTTTACTTCTGCTGACCGTCAAAAGATGCGGTTAGTCAAGGAGCAACATCCTAAAGTAGACATTAGATTTGTATTTAGTAATTCAAGAAACAGAATTAGTAAAATTTCTAAAACTACTTATGGAATGTGGTGTGAAAAATATGGTTTTAAATATGCTGATAAGCACATTCCGAAAGAGTGGTTATGAGTAACAAAAGACCTAACACAGATTATGTTGTCGTGTTTTCTTCTGAAACAAAAGAAGATGATATTGGCTTAAATGAGATTACTAAAAAGCACCGAGCACAAGGTTTCTTTAAAGTAGCTTATCATTACATAGTAAGACGTAATGGTGATATTGAAACTGGTAGAGCAGAGCAAGAAGCTGGTTCTCTATTAAGCTCAGGTATTATCAATAATTCTAATTCTATTGCTGTTTGTTTAGTTGGAGATAGCACAGAACATGGTTTACCTAATTATACTGATGAGCAATTAAGCGGTTTTCGCCTACTTGTAAACGATTTGAAATCGAGGTATAAATTATCAGTCGTTGGCTACAGTGATGTAGACAACAGCTCTCTTAGTCCATTTATGGATGTGGAGTTATTGTTACAGGCTGGGGGAAATTAGACTTCTCCCAGTCCCTTCCAAAATATTTTCAACAAAAAAATTTACCCTATATGCAAGAAAGTGAATTTCTACACCACACGAACTGTAGCTATTGTTTATCCAAAGACAATGTAGCTGTTTATACAGACGGTCATACCTACTGCTTTGGATGTCAAAAAAGAACTAACGCAACAGAGGAAGTCCCACCAATGCAAGCACAACCACACACACCTGACAGTTTCATTCAAGGAACTGCTTCTCCCCTATCTAAAAGACAAATTGATTTACACACTGCAAAGAAATTTAATTATGAAGTTGGCACTAACAATAAGAAGCCAGTACAGATTGCTAATTACTATGACAAAGACGGCACTAAAGTTGCACAAAAATTAAGATACCCTGACAAAACTTTTCAGTGGATTGGTGATGTAAAATCTGCTGGATTGTTTGGACAGAACTTATGGCGTGACAAAGGTAAAATGGTTATTGTCACTGAAGGTGAGATTGATTGTCTTACAATGTCACGTTTAAATTCAAATAAATTTCCTGTTGTTAGTGTTAAGACTGGAGCTGCTGGAGCTAAGAAAGATATACAAAATTCTTTAGAATGGCTTGAGGGTTTTGACTCAGTAGTATTTATGTTTGATTCAGATGACGCTGGTAGAAATGCTGCTTTAGAATGTGCAAAAGTTTTATCACCAAACAAAGCAAAGATAGCAACGTTACCATTGAAGGATGCTAATGAAATGTTACTTGCTAACAGAGCTAAAGAACTTACTGATTGTATGTGGGGTGCAAAAGCTTACAGACCTGACGGTATTGTTTTAGGTACTGACTTGTGGGATGAGATAAAAAAAGAAGACGTACACGTTTCTGTTCCCTATCCTTTTGAGTGCATGAATATTAAAACACATGGCTTACGTAAAGGTGAGCTAGTCACTATTACTGCTGGTAGTGGTGTTGGTAAATCTAGTTTCTGTAGACAAGTAGCATATCATTTACTTAATAAAGATTACAAAGTTGGTTACATAGCTTTAGAAGAAAGTGTTAAGCGTAGCTCATTAGGTATCATGGGAGTAGCTTTAGAAAAACCTTTACACTTAAGTCGAGAAGGTATTGAAGAAGATTCTTTAAAGAAAGCTTTTGATGATACTGTAGGTAACGGTAACTTTTATTTATATAATCACTTTGGAAGTACTGCTTCTGATAATCTTATTTCTAAAATTAGATACTTAGCTAAAGCGTGTAACGTAGACTTTGTTGTACTAGACCATTTACACATGGCTCTTAGTGCTGTTGGTGATGCAACTACTAATGATGAAAGAAAACTAATTGACTACACAGTTTCAGTATTAAGAACTTTAGTAGAAGAGACAGGCATAGGATTAATACTGGTATCTCATTTAAAAAGACCTGAAGGTAATAAAGGTTATGAAGACGGTGTAGCTGTTTCAATGAATAGCTTACGTGGCTCTGCTGCTATCGCACAGTTAAGTGACATGGTAATAAGTTTATCACGTGACTTACAAGATGATAAAAACTTAGCCAAAGTTAACATCTTAAAAAATAGATTTAGTGGTGAGACAGGTCATGCTTGTACTCTTCATTATAATTTAGAGACTGGACTTTTAAAACAATCTGACCACACAGAATTTAAAGATGAGTTTTAAACAGACAGATTGGACTTCTCTATTATTAAAAACATTAAAGCACGCTGAGAACAATCCAAATAAAGATATAACTTTTTACGTAACCAATCAATCTCTTGCTGATTTATGTGAAGAAGCTTTGTTTACATTATCTTATGAACACGAAGCTGCTATGCGTATTCACGTAGAAATAGCAACACTACATTAAAGGACATATATGAAAAAAGTAAAATTACCTGACGCTATAGATGTGTCTTATCACCATATAAAAATTGAATTGATTAGCTCTCATTTATCACAAGAAGTTGGTGAACAGCAAGGCTGTTACGTTGCTCGGGATATGATTATCTATTTAGACAAAGATTTAATAGAAGCTGGTGGCACACGTGCTTGCTCACTTCTATTACATGAAGTAGGTCATGCAATTTTTTATATTTTTAATTTGGCGGCAGCCGAAGAGGAGCGTGCCGTAGATAGCTTTGCTAATGGCTACACTGAAGTACTTACACGTAACCCACAACTCAAGAAATGGATTAATCAAAACACATGAGATACGTATTTGACTTAGAAACTGACGGACTACTAGATGCAGTTACAAAAGTGCATTGTGTCATACTTAAAGATATTGATAGTGGTCATATTATTGATGTTAAAGTTAAAAAAGCTTTACAACTTTTAGAAGAAGCTGATTTAATTATTGGTCACAACATTATTAAATTTGACATCCCAGTACTTAAAAAATTATTTGGTTTCACACCACAGGGTGAAGTATTTGATACTATAGTTGCAGCAAGGTTAGTCTACCCTGATATACGAGATAAAGATTTTGCTAACAAAGATTTACCAAGAAAATATATTGGCTCACATTCACTAGCAGCTTATGGATTTAGATTGGGTAATCTTAAAGGTGATTTTGACGGTGGTGACTGGCAGACTTACAGTGAAGAGATGTTACAATACTGTATTCAAGATGTAGAAGTAACACACAATCTTTACAAGAAAATATTAGACAAAGGATTTAGTGAGCAAGCTATGCAGCTTGAGCATGATGTTGTCACTCTAATAAACAAACAAGAATTACATGGATTTACTTTTGATGTAGACAAAGGTGAAGCACTTGCAGCTAAACTTAATGTTAGACGTTTTGAAATAGAAGATGAATTACAAGAACTGTTTCCACCACGTACTTTAAGTATTCCTTTTATGCCTAAAGTTAATAACAAAGCTAGAGGATATGTTAAAGGTGAACTATTTTATAAAACTAAAGTAGAAACTTTTAATCCTTCTAGCCGTCAGCATATTGCAGAGCGTTTAAAATCTCTTTATGATTGGCAACCAAAAGAATTTACAAATGACGGCTCACCTAAATTAGATGATGAAACATTAAGCAAACTTCCATACAAAGAAGCTAAAATTCTTGCCGAACATTTTCTTTTAGACAAGCGTATAGCTCAGTTAAGCACTGGTAATCAGGCTTGGTTATCTAAACGTAAAGGCAATAAGATACATGGCACGTGCAATACTAACAGCACCGTTACAGGAAGAGCTTCACACACCTCACCAAACTTAGGACAGATACCAAGTACTGCTGTTCCATTTGGTAAAGAGTGTAGAGAATTATTTACTGTACCTGAAGGATACAAGCTTGTTGGTATTGATATATCAGGGCTTGAAGTGCGTATGCTGGCACACTTTATGTCTAAGTATGACAACGGTGCATACACTGATGTTGTTTTAAATGGTGACATACACACAACTACACAAAAACTAGCTGGATTAGATTCAAGAGATGTAGCTAAAAGATTTTACTATTGTTTCTTATATGGTGGTGGTGTCAAAAAGATTGCACAGGTTATAGATAAGAAAATAAATATTGCTAGTGCTATCAAGAAAAGATTTTTAAATAATTTACCAGCATTAAATAAACTAATAGAGCAAGTACAGTCTGCTTCAGAGCGTGGACACCTTGTTGGTTTAGATAAGCGACAAGTAAAAGTACGTTCTGCACATTCAGCTTTAAACACTTTACTACAAAGTGCTGGAGCTATTGTATGTAAACAATGGTTAGTTGAATTTGACAGAGCTGTAAAGAAAATACCTAACGTCCAACAAGTCGTATGGGTACATGACGAGATACAAGTTGAGTGTCTTGAAAAGGATGCACAAACAATCGGAGAATTAGCTGTCGAAGCAATCGAACGAACAGGCAAACACTTCAATCTACGTATCCCATTAACAGGGGAATTTAACATAGGAAATAATTGGAGTGAAACACATTGACCAAAGCAAATAAAAAATTCGACATTGATTTAAAGTATGGACAAGAACGTGAACAACGTATTGTTGCAATACTCGACAGTGATAAATCTAAAATAGAAGTTAAAACAGAACGTGACTGGTGGTTTAAGACTGGCAACATTGCTATTGAAATTGAATCTAATGGCAAGCCGTCAGGTATCATGGCAACTGAATCAGATTACTGGGTACACATACTCGCACAAGGTAAAGATGATTACTGTAGATTAATTTTTGATACTGACACTGTTCGCAAACTTGCTGAGACTTACAAGCACACATTAAAAAATGGTGGTGACGGCTGGCGTACAAAATTTGTACTCGTACCCTTATCAGAATTATTTGATAAAAAAAATTTACACTAACTAATACGGAAGAGGAACTTATGCCTAGAAGAATACTTATAGACGGTGACATATATGCTTATCGCACTGCAATACAAAATGAAGTTGCAACTGATTGGGGTG